>ENA-OPYX01000485-OPYX01000485.1-human-gut-metagenome-genome-assembly--contig:-NODE-485-length-23242-cov-2.946139_pt1 | contig 23242 bp, 24 predicted proteins | sample MGYA00242639_ERZ504486 | MGnify/ENA primary metagenome ERZ504486 (study PRJEB26092, sample SAMD00036296) | human gut metagenome | host: Homo sapiens | study: EMG produced TPA metagenomics assembly of... | reverse complement strand
TTCACGGTTCCATATAATTCAAATTCCCGCATATCCTGCTGTAGATACAGGATTCCGTCATCCGGATGTTCGCGTGCAATCTCCAGCATCTCTGCCGAATTATCCACACCGATCATGTCATATCCTTTTTCTCGCAGCAGACGTGTCATCGTTCCGGTTCCGCATCCCAGATCCAGCACCAGACCGTCTTCTATCCCATGTGATCGTAAAATCTCACAAATCGCCTCACACCATTTTTCGTAAGGCACGTTATCCATAAATTTTTCGTATACATTGGCAAACTCTGTATAAGCTTCCATTTTTCCTCCATACTGCGCAATTTTCTGTCTGAATGTTTGTCACTTCCATTTTTATCATACAAATTCATGTTTTATACAATTCAAGTCGAACGCACGTGAGACTTGGTGCGTGATTCTGGTCAGCGCAAGCTGACATCTTCTTTTCAGAATCACTGCACTCTACACTCCGTTCCGGTCGGCACAAAACACCATCCTTATCTCTGGAACAGACCCTTAATAAACGCGATCAGCTTTGCAAAAAATCCCTGCGCCTGATCTGTCAGCGCTGCCGTATCAATATTCAGTCCCATATCTTTTAATTTTCCATACAGGTTCTGTGCCTGATTTTTCAGGTTACCCCAGTCCAGATCCAGTCCCTGTAACTTTTTCAGAAGTTCCAGAAGCTGATCGATCTGATCCTGTGTCAGACTGACATTAAATTTTTCAGAAGCCTCATCAATGGCATCTTTGATCTCGGAATCAGACAGATTTTTACCGCCCACCTGATCTTTCAGATACGCAACCATTCCCGCTACCTCATCGGTATTTCCAGTCTCATTTCCAATGTCACCGGTTACGACGATCTCGTTGACGGCTCCGTCAATGACATCAGTATCTACCTGTTCTCCACTCATAACAGAATATGCTTTGATGGCTCCGATCAGCGCTGCGGTTCCCGACATATCAAACGGTCCCACAACGACAACATTGGCATCTTCCACGCCTGCGGTTGCCAGCGCATTTTCATACATGCTCGCGGTACAGTAATTGATATTTTTGGTTGTTACTTTGATACCGCTGCCTTTTTTCGCATCCATAACGGCTACAGAAGACAATGCACGGCTTCCGATATGATCATTGGTCACATAGGCATCCAGATACTGATGTTCTTCTGCGTTTGTGACTGTATTTACATTGCATTTTTCCAGATCCGCTTCTGTCAGTCCAAAATAGTCCAGAACCTTTGCTTTCTCATCTGCCCGCAGATCCGCACCAAAGGAAATATATGGTGTCTCACCGTCTGCGATCGTTACTTTTGTATCACTGTTACTGTCACTCTCACTGGCAAACGCTGTCAGGCATGTGCCAAGACTCATCACGACTGCCAGCATCAGCGCCAAACCTCTGTGTAATACCTTTCTTTTTTTGCTCATATTGAACCTCCGTTCCAGTCTGATATCTTTTTCTTTCTCAGACCTGTTGCAAAAAATTCTGCAAAATCATTATATTTACGGATCAAGCAGAAATTCCCGTTATTTTCAGTTTCACCCGCGGTGTCTCATAATAAGTATCAATCTCAGGATAATAAGTAAAATGCAGTGCCGCGTTGTGGACACAACGATTTGCCATCGTATCGTCTGCCACTACCTTACCATATTTTTCTTCCAAAGGTAACCGTAAATTGTCCGGATCTCCAAAATATACTGCCTGAACTTTTGCTCCGGACGAACTGTGTAATGTTAATTGTACCACACGTCCCGTTGGTCCGTAAATTTTCAACCGCTCGATCACCAGATTTCGATCCGCAAACACTGGTTTATCATTGCCTTTTCCGAATGGTTCCAGTAATTTTAACTGCTCGATCAGTGGGAATGTGATATATCCGATAGGCATCGGCACATCGATCACAACTTTTGCCTGTAATTCTTCTTCCGTCAGGGTACACACTTCATTCAATCTGCGGCGGAATGCCTCAATATTTTCCTCCGGCAGAGAAAATCCCGCTGCCATGGGATGTCCGCCAAACGAACTAAGCAGATCCGCACATTTATTCAGTTCTTCAAACATCGAATAACCCTCGATGGATCTGCCGGAGCCTTTCGCGCCTTCTTCCCCACGGGTGATTACCAGGGTCGGTCGATGGTATGCCTCCCGGATTCGTCCGGCTACAATACCTGCCAGACTTTCATGGCAGTCCGGCAAAAAGATGACAAACACCCGGTCGTTTTCATATCCGCCATCCGCGATCATCTGTTTTGCCACTTCTACGGCCTGCTCCGTCAACAGCTTCCGGCTGTTATTCAGATCCACCGCTTCCTGCGCCAGCACTGCCGCTTCCGCTTCTGACTCACAAAGCAGCAGTTTTAAGGCAATACGCGCGGTTTCCAGTCGCCCGGTGGCATTTAAGCATGGTCCCAGTCCGAATCCGATATCACCGGAACGGATCTCACCCAGTTTTCGATTACTCTGCAGGATCAGTGCCTTCATACCGATATTTTGTGTCTGATTTAACATTTTTAATCCCAGTTTTACCAGCACGCGGTTCTCGCCCTGCAGATCCATGACATCGCCTACTGTCGCAAAACCGGCATTTTCAATGAATCGATCTGCTTCTGACACCGGAATCCCTGCCTGTTCATATAATACCTGTACCAGCTTCCATGCCACCGCTGCGCCACAAAGCTTTTTAAACGGGTACTGACACGCTTCCTGTTTCGGATTTACAATGGCATCCGCCTCACTGATTTTTTCCCGGCGCACGCCATTTTCTTCTATGTAAGGCACCTCATGGTGATCGGTCACCACCACCGTCATGCCAAGTTCCTTTGCCAGATGGATCTGATCAATGGCAGAGATTCCGTTATCACAGGTCAAAATTGTGTCGATTCCGGCTTCTGCCGCCTGTGTGACCAGATGCTCGTTCATGCCATAACCATCCCTGATCCGATGTGGAATGACATAATCTGCCTCTGCTCCGATCCGTTTCAGCGCACAGTATAAAATGTACGTGGACTGGATGCCATCTATATCATAATCTCCGATAATTCGGATTTTCTTCTGTTTTTTTACTTTTTTCAGAATGATCTCGGCTGCCAGATCCACATCTTTGAGCAAATGCGGATCGATCAAATCCTTTTCATCCCCATGCAGGTAATACTCCATTTCATCCAGATCCGTCAGACCGCGGTTTCGCATGATCCGGGCAATCACCGGATCAATCCCGAAATGTTCACCGATTGCTTTAAAATCAGCACCTTTAGCTGATACAACCCACTTTTCTTTCAATCGTATACTCCTTTTTCCATCACTTTCATGATGTACGTAAAACTTTTCATGTAATTCAACAAAATGCACGGATCTGTTTTTTCCATGATTCATGTGCATCAATATACTACTTCCCACAAGGTCAGTCCCTGTGCCGGCATTGTCGGACCTGCCTCTGCCCGGACTTTTGACTCCAGGATCTCAGCTACATGCTCCGGCGGATAAACTCCGGTTCCCACATCCACCAGCGTTCCGGTCACAATGCGGATCATATTTTGCAAAAATCCATTTCCGGTATAAGTGAAACGGATTTCACCGCCGATTTCTTCTATGGAAATCTCATGAATCGTTCGCACCGTGGATTTCTTCATCTTCGCATTTCCGCAAAATGCCGCAAAGTCATGTTTTCCAAGCAGATATTCTGCTGCCTGACGCATAGCTTCCACATCCATGTGCCGCGTATCATGCAGCATGTATTTCCGTTCAAATACGTTTGGATATGCCGCGTTCCAGATCCGGTATACATAAGTCTTTTTCACGACGTTTAACCGGCTGTGGAACCGTTCTGATGCCACCCGCACCTCTGTCACTGCAATGTCTTCCGGCAGATACTCTGCAAAAAGCGCCAGCAGCTCATCACAAACATCTTCTGGTGCCTTTCCATCACACAACGCCTCCGGAATCCGAAAATTTGCCACCTGTCCACGGGCATGTACCCCTGCATCCGTCCGACCGGAACCATCGATTTCAATGGTGCGCCCATACCGTCTTGTTAAAATTGCCTCAATCTTGCCCTGAATCGTCTGATCCGTGGTGCGCTGTCTCTGCCATCCTTTGTAGCGGGTTCCATCATATTGAATATATATTTTGTAATTCGCCATAAATGTCCTCTTTGTCTAAGAAAGGGAGGTCGGCATGCACCAAACCTCCCCTTTTTCATTTTTTATTACAGTTCGCAGTTATTTACTGTTCTTGGGAACGGAATTACGTCACGGATATTGCCCATACCTGTCAGGTACATCACGCAACGCTCAAATCCAAGTCCGAAACCTGCATGTCTTGCAGAACCATATTTTCTCAGGTCCAGATAGAAGTCATAATCTTCCTCTTTCAGTCCAAGTTCTTTCATTCTGCCAAGCAGTTTGTCGTAGTCATCCTCACGCTGACTTCCGCCGATGATCTCACCGATACCCGGAACCAGACAGTCCATAGCGGCAACGGTTTTGCCATCCTCGTTCAGTTTCATGTAGAACGCTTTAATCTCCTTCGGATAATCCGTTACGAATACCGGACGTTGAAGATTTCCTCTGTCAGATAACGCTCATGCTCTGTCTGCAGATCTGCGCCCCAGAATACTTTGTAATCAAATTTATCGTTGTTTTTCTCAAGGATCTCGATTGCTTCTGTATAAGTTACATGACCAAAATCAGAATTTAATACATGGTTCAGACGGTCAAGTAATCCTTTGTCAACGAACTTGTTGAAGAATTCCATTTCTTCCGGCGCATGCTCTAATACATAACGGATCACATATTTTAACATGCTCTCTGCCAGTACCATATCGTCCTTCAGATCTGCAAATGCGATCTCCGGCTCGATCATCCAGAACTCAGCTGCATGACGGGTGGTATTGGAATTTTCGCACGGAAAGTCGGTCCAAAGGTGTAGATATTTTTGAATGCCATGGCGTAAGTCTCACCGTTTAACTGTCCACTTACGGTCAGGTTGGTCGGTTTTCCAAAGAAGTCCTGTGTAAAATCAACGCTTCCATCGTCTTTTTTCGGCACATTGTTCAGATCCATGGTTGTTACCTGGAACATCTCTCCCGCACCCTCACAGTCACTTCCTGTGATCAGTGGTGTGTGTACATACACAAAATCACGCTCCTGGAAGAATTTGTGAATTGCGTATGCGATCAGGGAACGTACACGGAATACTGCCTCAAAGGTATTGGTACGCGGACGTAAATGAGAAATTGTTCTCAGATATTCAAACGTATGACGTTTTTTCTGCAGCGGATAATCCGGTGCGGATGCGCCCTCGATATCAACGCTTTCTGCCTGGATTTCAAACGGCTGTTTTGCTTCCGGTGTCGGAACCAGTTTACCGGTTACGATGATGGCAGCACCCACGTTTAATTTGGAAATCTCTGCAAAGTTTTCCAGATGATCCCCATAAACAATCTGTAATGGTTCAAAAAAATGTACCGTCATTTACGACGATAAATCCAAATTTTTTGGATCCGCGAACGGAACGTACCCATCCTCCGATGGTTACTTCTTTGTCAAGATACTCTTCTTTGTTTCTGAATATGTCACGAATGTTTGTCAGTTCCATAATCATTGCCTCCCAACTGTTAGCCCCTCAGCTAATTTCATCAATCTTTTTTGTTTTTTTCAAGTCGAACGCACGTGAGACTTGGTGCGTGATTCTGGTCAGCGTAAGCTGACATATTCTTCTCAGAATCACTGCACATTCTCGCGGAGCGTTTATCTCAGTCGGAGATTATACTCCGACTGAGATAAAACAGATCTTCACGATCCACTTTTTTCTAAAAGTATTACCTGCTGTCAGATTTTTACTCTGCATCTGCGGAGCTGTCATCTGCACCGGTAGAAGAATCAGAGGAAGATGTGTCTTTTACAGTTGTCTTTACGCTGTCCATAATTTTTGACAGTGCCTGATTCTCAGCGTAGCTTAATTTGATGTAATCCTCTCCGCCGTACTCCTCATAAAATGCATCTCTGCTGTCAAAATTGTAGCTGGATACATACTGATCTACGAAGGATTCAAAGCTCTTTTCTGAAATAGAAAGTTTCATATCTCTTACGATTGCTTCCAGGATCAGCTCCTGTTTGATACTCTCTTCCATTGTAGTATCAATATTTTCGTAAAACTCATCTTCTGTCTTACCGGTGTAATCCTCAAAGCTCTTACCACTGTCCTCTACAATCTTGTTAATACGATCTTTATACTCTGCGATTCTCTGGTCAAGCAGTCCATCCGGAATTGTAACTTCACACTCATCTAAGAGTTTTGCAAGAACCTCTGTCTGAACCTCCTGCATTTTTGTAGAGTAAACCTGCTGCTCCAAGCCGCTACTTACCTGGGATTTCAGCTCATCAACGGTTGTGATTCCCTGTGTTCCAAAGTTTTCGCTGACATATTCATCGGTCAGATCTTCGTATCCGATATCTTTCTTTGTCTCAATACCGTTAATTGTTACTGTAAATACAACATCTTTGCCTGCCAGATCAGTATTAGAATAACTATCCGGGAATGTCAGGTTCAGATCTACGGTATCACCAACATTTTTTCCGATCAGACCATCCTCGAATCCATCGATAAAAGATCCGGAACCAATTTCCAGATGCTGTCCTGTTGCGCTTCCGCCGTTGAACTCCTCGCCGTCTACTTTTCCGACATAATCAATATTTACGATGTCACCGTTCTCTACGGTTGTCTTGTCAGTGGTCTCATATTCCGGATACATGGACAGCAGGTACTCAATGTATTCCTGAATCTGTTCATCGGTAATAGAATAATCCTGGGATAATTCTACCGTCATATTCATGTAGTCATTCAGTTTTACATATTTCTGCACTTTATAATCTGTTGCTTTCATCAGCTCTTTATAGCTGATCTGCACATCTTCTTCCTCAGCAGATACGCTAGTTCCTGTTTCTGCACCTTTCTGTCCACAACCGCCCAGTGTTGCAGAAGCGACCATGACTGCCATCAGTTATCATTACAAGTTTTCTTCTTCATCTTTTTATAGTTTCCTTTTCTTTACGAACACGTTCTGTTCCATTTTCTGTATTCTTTTTCAGAAGACATCACTGCTTTTAAAGATACCATATTTCCCTATAAATGAAAAGTCATTCTTCTTAATTTTTTCTTGAGTTTTCATATAATCAATGATACAATAGCATACAGACTTAGTATTACTATCGACTAAAAATACCGATGAAGGAGGAAATATATCTGTGACAACAGCACATATCATTACACTTATTGTTGTTATTGCCGCTTGTGTTGGCGCAATCATCCTGCTCTATTTCATGGGCAAAAGAAATATGAAGAAACGTGACGAACAGCAGGCTGCCATCGACCAGGCTGCACAGTGGGTCAACATGCTGATCATTGACAAGAAAAAACTCCGCATGAAAGAGTCCGGACTGCCACAGCAGGTCATCGACCAGACACCGCGTTTTGCAAGACTTGCCAAAGTGCCGGTTGTAAAAGCAAAAGTTGGACCTCAGACGTTACTCTGATTGCTGATAACCAGATTTACGATCAGATCCCAGTAAAAAAAGAAGTAAAAGCTTCTCTGAGCGGTCTGTTCATTTCAGATGTTCGCGGTGTACGCGGACCTTTGGAAAAACCGGAAAAGAAACGCGGATTCTTCGCAAAACTTACCGGACAGAAATAAGTTTGTAATGGAATACAGCATAACAAATAAAAACATCGGTGAATGGATTTCTGATCAATCCACTCACCGATGTTTTTTATTATCACATTTTTTGCTATGTATTGCGCTTACAATCTTTTTTTATTCTAAACATATTCATTCTAAGTCGAACGTATGTGGGACTTGGTACACGATCCTGGTCAACATAAGCTGACATATTCTGCTCAGAATCACTGCCTTTTAATAATCTTCAATGTGGATCAGTTGTGTGGTATCCACACCATACGGCAAAATAGATTTGCAAAATTCTTAAACTTGTTTGCCGCATCACTGACATAAAACTCATGCATCGCACCCTCATAAGATTGTTTGCCATCATTATTTAATCCGTTCCCGCTCCAACAATGCTTTCAGCTCTCTGGCAGTCTCATATGCCGGATTTACCAGATTGACTTTTTCTCCCATGATCTGACGAAGCGTAGAGCGAAGCAATGGATAATGAGTACATCCCATGATCAGTGTGTCAATACCGGATTCCAGCAATGGCTCCAGATAACGGTTTGCCACTTCTACGGTTACCGGATCTTTTAACCATCCTTCTTCCACCAACGGCACAAACAACGGACATGGCTTGCCCAACACCTGAGCGTTTGGTTTATGGGAATGGATCTCTTTTGTATACAACTGACTTTCAATGGTACTTTCGGTAGCGATCACACCGATTTTTCCATTTTTTGTTACTTTTGCAGCTTCCTTTGCACCTGCTTTGACCACGCCAAGAATCGGAATGTCAAATTCCGGCTGCACAGTCTCCAATGCCAGCGCACTGGCGGTATTACAGGCGATCACGATTGCCTTTACCCCTTTGCTCTGAAGGAAACGGATGATCTGTCTGGAAAACGGATGATCGTCTCCTGCGATTTGCTTCCATAGGGAACGCGGGCGGTATCGCCAAAATAAATGATGCGCTCCTTTGGTATCTGACGCATGATCTCACGCGCCACGGTCAGTCCACCCACACCGGAATCAAAGACGCCGATGGGTGCATATCTAAAATCCTGATTTTCTGCCATTTTTCTATCCTTCCTGTTTATTAAGAATATTTTTCTGTTTATTTGTAAATCGGTAAACACATTTCTGTGTGTTGTCTTTCTTATTGTTTGTATTTTTTCTTATTTTTTATGCCGTACATCTTCGCGGAACTTTTGTCTCAGTCGGAGATTGCGATAAAATCAGACTATCTCGGCTGCTTTGCCTGAACTTTTAAAGTCAGGGAACATTCTGCCAGATGTTCTTCCTCCACTTCCAGATCATACTCCAGATTCAGATGGATCATATCCTCTGACTCCAGCACACGGATCATTTTGGAATCAAATCCAAGCATCAGACTTCCATACGGTGTCTGATAAGAGGTACGTGTCTTCTTATCTCTCTGAAATATCATATGTACCCCGGATGCACCTTTTTTTGACAGGTCTACACTGTCATCGCCAATCTTTATCATGCATTTGGTTACTTCCGCAATTCCCTCCTGAACTTCTTCATAGAGAATATAATGTTTTCCGTTGCGGAAATAATATTCACCCGGTGTGACGGTTTCAATCGGCTCATCTGTCTCACCGTCTCTTTTCTGAATCCCGCAAATGGTAATCAATACATCTTTTGTCATATTTTGTCCTCATCTTCATATCATGCACATTTCCTGTTCTGACTTATCAGTCAGATCCTATTTTCAAACAACTATCTGCAAAGGAAACAACAGACTTCCTTTGTTTAAATTCCTTTTGGTCAAGCGGATATTCGCAATCCGCTTCGCTACTTGCTCATAACCGAATAACTGCTCCGCAGTTTATCAGAAGGAGCTTGCACTCCTCCTGATACAAGCAAGTCCCCACCCACTGCTTATTGCTTTTCGCAATTGAAGCAGGGGACTTACTTGATTCGGTTAAATTTCCGTAGAATTTCCGTTTTTCAGGTTATTTTCTACTCTTCGATACAATTCTTTTGCCGCATTATAGCCCATCTTTTTCTGTCTGTGGTTTGCAGCTGCTGCCTCACAGATGACTGCCAGATTTCGACCCGGACGAATCGGAATGGAATGACACACGATGTTGTTGCCCAAAATCTCGGTATATTCTTCTTCCAGTCCCAGACGATCGTACTCTTTGTCTTTCTTCCAGTCTTCCAGTTTGATGACCAGATCAATAGTCTGCTGTTCCTTGACACATTCTACACCAAACAATGTCTTTACATCAATAATTCCGATGCCGCGCAGTTCGATAAAATAACGGGTAATATCCGGCGATGTTCCGATCAGTGTATTATTGTTGATCTTGCGGATTTCTACCACATCATCGGTAACCAGACGATGTCCACGACGGATCAGCTCCAGAGCAGCTTCACTTTTTCCAATACCACTCTCGCCCATGATCAGCACACCTTCGCCATAAATATCAACCAGTACACCATGAATGGAAATGCACGGTGCCAGCTTACTGGTCAGAAAATAAATTGCTTCCGCAGCCACATTGGACGTTGCATCCGGTGAACTAAGAATTGGAACCCCACGCTCCCCTGCAATCCGCAATACAACTTCATCCGGCTCATATTCACGGCACATAATGACACACGGCACATTAAATCCCAAAAGTTTTCGATAACGATCCTCACGATCTTCCTCTGATAAAGTCTCCAGATAAGAATACTCTACCATTCCAATGATCTGGATTCGTTCTTCTGCAAAATGTTCAAAATATCCTGCCAGCTCCAATGCCGGTCGGTTAATCTCCGGTGTGGTGATCATTCGTTTTGACATATCCACACACGGGGTAAAACATTTGAATTTCATTTTTTCCGCTAACTGTTGTACACTGACTCCCTGCATTATATTTTCTCCATTTCTGTATTATTTGGCAACGATTCAAAGTGAAATTATCTACCCTGAATAATCGCATAACCTCTAGTAGCTGTTACATATTTTTTACAGTTCCTACCAATAAGTACAGTAAGTATACCACTTTTTTACTCCTTATGGAAGAATTGGTATACCGACTGCGCCGCTTTTTCATTCATGCCATCCACTTCCCGCAGCTGTTCTACCGATGCTTCCCGAATTTTCTCCAGCGACTGGAACTGCCGCATCAGCGCCTTTCTTCGTGTCTCACCGATATTCGGAATATCATCCAGAATCGAACGCACCTGCTGCTTGCTTCGCAGGGAACGATGATATTCAATGGCAAAACGGTGTGCCTCATCCTGAATCCGGGTGATCAGGCGAAATCCTTCCGAATGCCGGTCGATAGGGATTTCCTCATTGTTAAAATACAGACCACGGGTTCTGTGATGGTCGTCTTTTACCATACCACAAACCGGAATCGCAAGTTTAATTCATCCAGCACTTCCAATGCAATATTGACCTGACCTTTTCCTCCATCCATCAGAATCAGATCCGGAAATTTTGTAAAACTGCCATATTCCTGCGCCAGATTCTTTTCCTTGTTCTGTGCCCGTTCTTCCATTCCATGAGTAAAACGTCGTGTCAGTACTTCCCGCATGGATGCATAATCGTCCGGACCGGTTACGGTCTTTAACTTAAATTTACGATAATCGCTTCGGCAAGGTTTTCCCCGTTCATAAACGACCATCGAACCAACCGATTCAAAACCGTTCGTGTTGGAAATATCATAGGCTTCCATTCGTTTGACATAGCCAAGATCCAGCAGATCTGCAATTTCCTTGACAGCTCCGATGGTCCTTCCTTCTTCCCGGCGAATTTTTTCTTTGTCCTGAGTCAATACCATCACCGCATTTTGTTCCGCAAGTTCTACCAGTTTTTCCCGCTGCCCTTTCTTCGGCACCCGGATATAAACTTTCTGCCCGCGCTTTGCAGACAACCACTCTGCTACCACATTTGCATCATCAATTTCCATCGGCAGCATGATCTCCTTAGGAACAAAAGGCGTTCCCGCATAGTATTGACTGATAAAAGTGGAAAGAACCTCTTTTTTCGTATCCTCCGCCCCAACGGTCACATGAAAATGCTCTCTGCCGATCAGCTTGCCTTCCCGGACGAAAAACACCTGCACAACCGCATCCCGGTCATCCATTGCCAGCGCCAGAATATCGCGATCCTCGCCGTCAAAACTGGTGATTTTCTGCTTCTGCGCCACCTGACGCACACTGGTCAGCAGATCCCGGTATTCCATAGCTTTTTCAAATTCCAATGCCTCCGAAGCCGCCTTCATCTTTTCTTCCAGATCCTTGATCACCGGTGCAAAATTGCCATTCAGCAGTTCCATAGCTCCCCGGATCTGTAAACGGTAATCTTCCTTTGAGATATATCCCTGGCAGGGTGCCTGGCACTGATGGATATGATAGTTCAGGCAGGGACGCTCTTTTCCGATATCGCGTGGAAGCGTCCGGTTACAGGTTCGGATCTGAAACAGCTTCTGTACCAGTTCGATGGTATCCTTCACTGCTCCGGCACTGGTGTAGGGTCCATAATATTTTGATTTATCCTTTTTCATCAAACGCGAAAACAGCACACGCGGATAAGTCTCACCTAACGTCACTTTGATATATGGATAGGTCTTATCATCTTTCAACATCGTATTATATTTCGGGCGATGCTCCTTGATCAGATTGCATTCCAGCACCAGTGCTTCCAGCTCGGAGTCCGTCAGAATATATTCAAAATGATCGATATGCGTGACCATCTTCTCAATCTTTGGTCCCTTATTCCGACTCGTCTGAAAATACTGACGCACCCGGTTTCGCAGACTGATGGCTTTTCCGATATAAATGATCGCGTCCCGGTCATCATGCATAAGATACACGCCCGGATGATCCGGCAGTTTTTTCAGTTCTTCCTGAATATCAAATAGTTTCTCTGTTCCCATAAGTTTTTTCAATCCTCTTGAAATCCCCAAACGGTCAGGGCAGAAAATTGCTTCTCTACTCTGACCGTTTCTGTCATATTATTACTTTTTTATCCCACAATCGGATATCCGACCGCTTTTGTTTTCTTACTCCTCAAAAGCCTCATCCGGTGCAACCGGCTCATTTCCGGAAAACTCTGTCTCATTTTCCTTGATCGGTGCAGACTGTGTATCTGTCTGTGCAGTTACTTCTTCTGCCTCTACATCGATTGGCTGGTTCCCTTCTGTCATCTCTTTGAAGATATCCATGAACTCTTTTCCAGTGATGGTCTCATGTTCATACAGATATCCAGCAATCCGCTCCAGTACATCGCGATGGCTTAACAGCATTTCTTTTGCTGTGTCGTAAGCCTTCTGAAGCATTACTTTTACAACTTCATCGACTTTTGCAATGGTCTCATCACCGCAGTTTGTTACGGCACGACCATCTAAGTATCTGTTCTCTACAGATTCTACACCCATCAGACCAAATTCATCAGACATACCAAACTGTGTTACCATTGCGCGGGCAATTCTTGTAGCCATCTCGATATCATTGGATGCTCCTGTTGTCACAGAATCACACATGATCTCCTCTGCGGCACGACCACCCATGTAAGTAACCAGACGCGCTTCCAGCTCTGCTTTGGTTTCCAGATATTTCTCTTCCTCCGGCATCTGCAGGGTGTAACCCAGAGATCCCATCGTACGCGGCACAATTGTAATCTTCTGTACCGGCTCTGCATCTTTCTGTAATGCAGTAACTAATGCATGACCAACCTCATGGTATGCCACCAGACGTTTTTCTTTTGGTCCCATGATACGGTCTTTTTTCTCTTTACCGGCAATGACAACCTCTACAGACTCAAATAAATCTGCCTGTGTCACATACTGTCTGCCATTCTTAACCGCATTGATAGCTGCCTCATTGATCATATTTGCAAGATCGGAACCTACACATCCGGCAGTTGCCAGTGCGATTGCTTCCAGATCTACGGAATCATCCATTTTAACGTCCTTGGAATGTACACGAAGTGTCTCCACACGACCTTTCAGATCCGGTTTGTCAACGATGATACGACGGTCAAAACGTCCCGGTCTCAAAAGTGCCTTATCCAGTACTTCCGGACGGTTGGTAGCTGCCAGGATCAGCAGACCTTTGGAAGTATCAAAACCATCCATCTCTGCCAGTAACTGGTTCAATGTCTGCTCACGCTCATCGTTTCCGCCGCCGTAATGGCTGTCACGGCTTTTACCGATAGCATCAATCTCATCGATGAAAATAATACACGGTGCCTGTTTCTGTGCTTCTTTGAACAGGTCACGAACACGGGATGCGCCGACACCAACGAACATCTCTACAAAATCGGAACCTGCCAGTGAGAAGAACGGTACGCCCGCCTCACCTGCAACTGCTTTTGCCAGTAATGTCTTACCGGTACCAGGAGGTCCTACTAATAACGCTCCTTTCGGCAGTTTTGCACCGATGGCTGTATATTTCTGTGGATTATGCAGGAAATCTACTACCTCCTGCAGAGACTCTTTTGCCTCATCCTGTCCCGCTACATCGCGGAAGGTAACACCGGTTGATTTTTCCACATACATTTTGGCATTGCTCTTGCCAACGCCCATGACGCCGCCTCCGCCGCCCATTTTCCGCATGGCAAATCCAAGCAGGATCCATACTAAAGCGACCGGAATTACAAAACTCAGGATCTGATATACCCAGGCAGATGTTGTATTATTCTTACCGGTATAATCAACGCCGTACTCATCCAATAATTCATACATACGGTCATCCTTTAAGTTTACCGTATAATAAGTTACCTGATACAGGCTCTTCTTGTCCTCTACCGGTTCAATATCGATCTGACTGTTGGTAATGACAACACTTTTTACCTTATGTTCCTTTACCATGGTCTGAAATTCAGAATATGTGATCTCCTGATTCGTCAGACTTCCAATTCCATTTGTAATCATTGTTACAAGGAGAAGTACCACAACGGTCGCAAGAACAAACCAAAGCATGTTCTGACCATTTTTGCGCCCTTTGTTATTTCCTCCCTGGTTGTTTCCTCTGTTCTCGTCCATTCTTATTATCTCTCTCATTCCTGTGTATATCCGGCTCTGGTCTGACAGGTCATTTATCGCTTCCGTCAAACCGGGAAGGAACTGTATACACAATCCTTTCTCTGGTTTCCCCTATGCCTGCCTGCATTCCCTATTACAAAAATGCCCGACCTGCATTGTTTTATTATATGGTTATTCTGTATAGAAATCAATAATATAATCGTGAACTTTTCTTGATTTTTATAAAATATTTATAAAAGAAGCCCCAGATGCAGCTTCTCATCCGGGACTCCTTGGACTGAATAAAATCAGTATTATTTATTTTTGTACTCAATAGCAGCTTCCACAAAACCTTTGAATAACGGATGTGGACGGTTCGGTCTGGATTTCAGCTCCGGATGTGCCTGTGTAGCCACAAACCACGGATGCGACGGAATCTCGATCATCTCTATGATTCTTCCATCCGGTGAAAGACCGCTGAGTTTCATTCCATGCTCAGTCAGAATTGCGCGGTAATCATTGTTAACCTCGTAACGATGACGATGACGCTCATGGATGGTCTCTGTACCGTATAACTCATATGCTTTGCTGTCTTTTGCAAGAACACAAGGATAAGAACCAAGACGCAGGGTGCCACCAATATCCTCTACTCCGTTCTGATCCGGCATCAGTGCGATCACCGGTGCGCTTGTGTTCGGATCAAGCTCGATGCTGTGTGCATCTTCCAGTCCGCAGATATGACGCGCATACTCAACGATGGAAAGCTGCATGCCAAGGCAAAGACCAAGGAACGGTACTTCATGCTCTCTTGCATATTTGATAGCTGTGATCTTGCCGTCAATTCCACGATCACCAAATCCACCCGGAACAAGGATTCCCTGTACACCGCCAAGAACTTCGTCTACGTTCTCTTCGTTGAGTTCCTCAGAATCTACCCATTTGATATTTACAGTCGCATGCTGGAAAATTCCACCATGTTTTAATGCCTCTACAACAGAAATATATGCATCATGTAACTGGATGTATTTACCAACCAGTGCAATTTCAACTTCTTTGTTCGGATTGCGCAGAGCCTGTACCATCTCGATCCAGTCTGTCAGATCCGGTTCCGGACAATCCAGTTTTCAGGCATTCACAGGCAACCTGAGCCAGATTTTCTTTTTCCATGGCAAGAGGTGCTTCATATAAATATTCTACATCCAGGTTCTGCATGTACGCATTTTTCGGTACGTTACAGAATAATGCGATCTTGTCACGAATCTGACGATCCAGCTCATGCTCAGTACGGCATACGATGATATCCGGCTGAATTCCCATTCCCTGTAATTCTTTTACGCTTGCCTGGGTCGGTTTTGTCTTTAACTCTCCGGAAGCGGACAGATACGGGATCAGTGTTACATGGATCAGGATCGCATTCTCATGTCCAACTTCATGCTGGAACTGACGAATGGCCTCAAGGAACGGCTGGCTTTCGATATCACCAACGGTTCCACCAACCTCGATGATGGCAATCTGTGTCTCTTCTGTTGTAAAATCACGGAAGAAACGGCTCTTAATCTCATTTGTGATGTGCGGGATTACCTGTACAGTTCCACCGCCATAGTCACCACGGCGCTCCTTCTGCAATACGGACCAGTATACCTTTCCGGTTGTCACATTTGAGCTCTTGCTCAGATTCTCGTCGATAAAACGCTCGTAATGTCCCAGATCCAGGTCTGTCTCAGCACCATCCTCGGTAACGAAAACCTCACCGTACTGAATCGGGTTCATAGTTCCCGGATCAATGTTGATATATGGGTCAAATTTCTGCATGGTCACTTTGTATCCGCGTGCTTTTAACAAACGTCCAAGTGATGCGGCAGTGATTCCCTTTCCAAGTCCGGATACTACTCCGCCGGTAACAAATACGTATTTTACTGCCATTGTTTCTTCCTCCTGTGTTTATTTTATCTCCCAAAATGGGGTTTTTATTCTGCTTCATTCACTGTAATTTTGTTCAAAATCACTGTACGTTCCTGTAAAGTGTCTGATCTCTGGCTGCGTGTAAGCTCAATCAGAGATGAAATTACATACAGTTTTTATTATACAACCTCTGGCGACAGAAATCTACTTTTTTTTCATTGATCAACGACTTTTTTCAAAATCTGTCATTTTTTTCAATAAAACGATATAAAATTATGGCTTATCGCTTATCAAAAAGAAGTGTTTTTCATCCATTTCAAGAATGCTCCGGCATTCTTGTTGCGAGGTGCGCGTCATGCAATTGCATGACATACTTCAACTGCGCACCTCTGTAATCCTGCCGGAGGCTATATCAGATGGGGGATTGGCTCTCACCACTGATACTAGCTTGTTTCTCACCACCTATAGAGGTGGGAGTCATCTCCCATCTGATATATACTCACGCAAAAGCAATCATCATGATCAGTGGAACCGTGATTACACTAAATAGTGTTGTCATAAATACAGAACGACCGGCGCCCGTTGTATTTGTCCCGTACTGTTCCGTGATCATGGACTGTGCCGAAGATGCCGGAAGGGCTGCTGTCAGGATCATGACATTTTTTAATGTATCATCCAGTGCAACCGGAACGATCCGTAACAGTCCCAGAATCAGCAACGGAAATGCTATCTGCTTGATCAATGTCAAAAGGATCATCCTGCGATCCTGGAAAACAGCTTTGACCGGAAGTCTGGAAAGAGACAGTCCGACTACAAGCATGGACATTCCACTTGTAATATTGGACAGATATGACAGTAATTTTCCAAGCACATCCGGCATTGGAATCTGAAGGATACATACGATAAATCCAAGGATTACTGCGATATTAATATTGTTGAGTACCATTTTTCGGATACTTAATTTTTCTTTGATCGGATATTTCCATGTGAGCAGTTTGATTCCCACGGAAAAGATCAGAAAATTGCTGACCACATTTCCAAGCGCCATCAGAAACATTCCTTTTCCACCGAAGATGGATAATGCAAGAGGAATTCCCATGAAACCGTTGTTTGAAAATAGCATGCAGTAGATCCATACGCCCTGATCCAGATCTGCTACTTTCATGACTTTTACCAGTAACAATCCAATCAAGAAAGCGCATACGTGTAACAGGATGATCGTGACAAAGGTCTGGATTCCGTAGGCGAATAGCTGCGATCTGTCCTGATCGATGATGGAGCAGAATACAGTTACCGGCATGGTTACTTTTAAGACCAGGGTGGAAAAATCTGGGATGCTTTCTTTGTGGATGATATTTCGTTTTCCTAATATAAAGCCCAGGACGATCAGGGCGAATAGTAAAAATACGCTGGTGGCTACGACAGACATGTGGTTCTCCTCTTTTCTTGTGTGGTGGTTATATATTTTAGTTTTATGAGCCAGAGGATCAGAAAATAATACCGCGCGCTAAGACGCACGCTTATATTATTTTCTGATCCCCTGACTATTTACGCTGTGAAAAATGTATAAATCACGTTATCACAACGGTCTCTACTTTATTTCATTCGAACTAAACCATTGTACACCTGAACACTTACATCTTTCCAGAACATTTTTTTCATACTGAAGTAGTATTTACTCATCGAACTCTACTATCACGTAGTAACCTTTCGGCGTTTCTTTTACTTCAACGACAGTTCCTTCCCGGGATTTTAATCGTTCACGAAATTCATAGTTTGCGGACATGGCGTAGGCCTTGCCCAGTGTATAATACCAGGAGTTTGGCAGTTTGCTTTCTGTCACCGGAAGGACATCGCCCACTTCCAGCAGTCCTGTCCGCTCCATTTTAAATTCCATTCTTCGCATAATGTCTAGTCTTCTTCCTTGTATTCTACGTCTATGATATCATCTTCCGGATTGTGATAACGTTTGTATGCACTGCCTGCACGACCGTTCAACCACAGTCCGCTGACGCCGTCATAGATCAGGATGATACCAACTGCCATCATACCGATTTCCAGCGCCAACCATGTGTGAAGCATCAGGATCACACCAATAATGATAGTTGCGATCGCTACCAGAAGTCCAAGCCACCAGCGCGGGCTGTCACCTTTTTTTACTTCCAGAGAAAAAATCAGATCTTTCACGCCATGGTAAGCCAGCATAACACCGATCAAAATCGGGATCAGTGATACAAAAACGCCCGGTTTTGCCAAAATCCAGATACCGATAACTACGCAGACCCCTGCCGGAAGTAACCGCACGGAACGTCCCAGCATTTCCTGAATACGGATTCCCTGGATCAGCAGTACAATACCTGCCACTAATAATACAAAACCTGCAATGCGGCACAGAGTTACAAGGATGGTCCCCGGCCAGATACAAAACATCACACCAAATACGATGCAAATGATGGATGTAATCATAGATTCTTTTTTGATTTTTTGAAATAATTCAGACATTTTGTCCTCCTCTCAGTCTGTCAAAAAGCAGACTACTTAACATAGTAATACACAAATATTTCTAAAATATAGAAACTTTCTTCAAGTAGTTCCGTCTGATGAATAACTATTTTTTACCGCTTACTATTTACTCTGCCTGAATATCAGCAAGCTGTGCATTTGTCACGTCGACTAAGTCCTGCGGATTCATTTTCAAAGTAATGTCCGATCCGTCCGCCGCTGACATAAATTTCAGCAAAGTTTTTTGCGCTCTTCGTCAATGACTGTCGGAAACAGTTTTTTCATTCCCAGTGGGGAGCATCCGCCACGCACGTAACCGGTGATTTTTGTGATATCTTTCACATGGATCATTTCCACGGATTTTTCACCAACGGAACGGGCTGCTTTTTTTCAGATCTACTTCGCATGCGATTGGAATCACAAACACATAGTATTGTTTGCTTTTGCCCTGCATGACTAATGTCTTGTAAGATGCATCCACCGGTGCACCGGTAATCTCAGCGCAGTGCATTCCATCAATAAATTCGTCTACTTCGTAAGTCAGTGCCTCGTATGGAATCTTCTTTTTATCCAGCATACGCATAGCATTGGTTTTTGCTTCTTTTCCCAAATTGATTCCTTCTTTCCACAAAATGTTCAGAGAAATAAGCTTACTTTTTATTTCTATCACTTTCAATTACTCGGAAGTGATTTGTCTCTCCTCTCACAAAATCTCGTCATTTCACGCTTTCATTCGCGGAGAGACATCTGCTTTATTTATAATTTCTCGTCTAACAGTTCTTCATCGCCGATATCTACTTTCTTCACTTCTCTGCGGAACAAGATATCGTACAGTACCGGAACTACGAATAGTGTCATGAGTGTTGCATACAGCAGTCCGCCGATTACAACGATCGCCATACCACGGCTCATTTCTGCTGCCGCATCAGTACTAAATACCATCGTACACATTGCCAGTACGGTTGTCAACATGGTCATCAGGATCGGACGCATACGGGTTCTTCCAGTTTCTACCAAAGCCTCCCGTTTTTCCATCCCTTCCATTCGTAACTGGTTTGCATAGTCAACAAACACGATACCGTTATTTACAACAACACCTGCCAGCATCAGGAATCCCATCATTGCTGTCAGTGAGATTTCCTGTCTTCCGATAAAGAGTCCCAGCAGACCACCGGTAAATGCCAGCGGAATCGTAAAGATGACGATAAACGGTGATAACAGGCTCTGGAACTGTGCCACCATGATCAGGTAAATAAAGGCAATCGCCAGACCGATCATCAGGAAAATATCACTCATGGCATCCATGACTTCCGTACTTTCACCGGCAATCTCAAGGCTGTAACCGTCCGGCAGTTCATACTGATCCAGTTTGTCCTGCAACGTACGTGACAATACTGTAGTATTATAACCATCTTCTGTCTCCGCTGTCACACTGATGTATGTTTTCTGATTATCTCTTTGAATAGAAGCAAGACTTACGCCTTCGCTCATAGTTGCAAACTCACTGAGTTTGTGTGTTTCGGTCTCTGTGGTTCCGTCGGATTTCTGTTTATCTACAGAAAACTCATAGTCCATCAGGGAATCCACATCTACGGCATCATTTTCATTGACGATTTCTACATCGTACTGTTTGCCGTCCATAGTCAGGGTTGTCGCTGTTTTTTCCGTTGTCAGATTTCCGGCAAGTTCCTGATAAATCTGTGCCACCGTCAGTCCCTGAGCCATAGCTTTGTCCTTGTCAATGGTCAACTGAATCGTCTTATCGCCGCTCTCCTGACCATTGGAAACTTTGGTAAATCCTTTTACGTCAGACACAATATCCATCACGTCATTGCTGATCTCCAGCAATTTGTCAGTATCACTTCCATAAATATTCACGGTCAGTCCACTTGCCATATAAGAGGACATATCCATGTTAGAAGTAGATACGCTGTAATCTTTAAACTTCAGATCTTTGCAGATTTTTTCCAGCTCTTTTGCCACCGGACTGTTGTCCTTTGCGATTTCTTCATCCAATAACAGAAATACGTTCAGATTATGTGTGCCGCCGCTGCTTGTCAGCATGGAAGAAGCACTTCCGGAAGCACTGGAAGAACCAGAGATCATACCAACGTAAGTAACACCGTCAATGGCAGTCATTTTTTCCATTGCCTGATCTGCCAGTGCAAAAGTTTCCTCATCGGTCAGATCCTCATCTGCCTCCAACGTTACGGACATCTGATTACCGCCCATACTCGGGAACAGGATCATACCGGTATTCACTGCCTTGTATGCACATCCTGCCAGAAGTCCGATTGCAATAATTAACGGTACAAATTTTCTTCTCAGACAGAAACGCAATACCTTTTCATATACATTCAGTACTTTATTTAATAATTTCTGTGGCTTCGGCTCTGTATTACGCAACATAGTAGAACTCATCGCCGGAACAACTGTCAATGCGATCAGCAGACTCGCAACTAAGCTGTATGCAATGGTCAGCGCCAGATCTACGAACAGTTCACGCACCAGACCATTGACAAAAATGATCGGTAAGAATACGCAGATGGTTGTCAATGTAGAAGATGCAATGGCACCTGCCACCTGTTTTGCACCCATAAACCGCCGCTCTGGCAGATGGTACACCCAAGTCCACGCAGACGGTAAATATTTTTCGATTACAACGATGGAGTTATCCACCAGCATACCGATTCCCAACGCCAGTCCCGACAGGGAAATCAGATTTAATGTTACACCGCTGAAATACATCAGCACAATTGCCACCAGGACACTCAGTGGAATACTGAATGCTACTACGATGGTTGGTTTGATGGAACGCAGGAAAATTGCAAGCACGATGATTGCAAGAATTGCGCCCACGATCAGGTTTGACAATACGTTCTGTACAATCAGATCTATGTAATCACCCTGATCCATCAGACTTGTAATATGAAGTCCGTCATAGTCTTTTTCCAGCTGGCTGATGGCTGCACCACAGGTATCAGACACATCTGCCGTTCCCGCTGTACTTGATTTTGAAATAGAAAGAACGATTCCGTCATGTCCGTTTACTTTTGCATAGGCATCTCCGGAATTGTCGATCCATGTGACATCTGCCACGTCAGATACATGCACATCTCCCAGTCCGTCAATGTTGCAAAGTACGGAAGATTCCAGTTCTCCATCAGAAGCATATTCGTCACCGACTTTCAGCAGGTACTGATCATCGCCCTGATAAATATAGCCTGCCGGCATTGCGAAATTCTGTGCAGACAGTAACTGAGATAAGGTATCAAGGCTTAATAAAGAATCCAGATTTGCATTTTTTAATGCGGTATCTCTGCCCTGTTCATAAGAAGTCTGTGCATCATCTAATTTTTCCTGATTAGACTCCAGTGCAGCTTCACCATCTGCGATCTGTGCCGCACCGGTACTGAAGCCAACTGCGGCGGAAATTTTTCCGGATTCCAGAGCTTCGTAATTGTCTGTCGCTGCTTTTACCTGCTCGTTAACCTGATCCACGATCGCCTGTGCTGCCTGAATCTCAACTTCTAAGTTTGCTAATTCTGTGTCAATCTGCGGCAGACGGGTATTTACGATCTGATCCATCTGTTTCAGATTGTCTGCTGTCAGTGATGCCGCTGCATCTGACTGACCGATCTGTTTCATAAAAGCTGTTAATGCTTCTAATTTTTCCGGATTTTTCAACGCATCAGAAATATTCACCGGATAAGCGGAAACATCCATGCCATAGCCTGCGCCATTTTCTGCATGGAAGCAAAACTTTCATTTACCTGCTGATACTGTGCTTCAATTCCGGCATCATCATATGCTTTTTTCTCTGTCTCCAATGCCATTTTTGACGCCTGCAGACCTGCAAGCTGCGCATTGTAGGCAGACTGTGTCGCCACTGCCGCATCCACTACTTTGCTGCTCTGCGCCAGTTCACTGGATGTAGAATTTTGCTTGTCTTCCAGTGCCTTTTTGGAGCTTTCTAACTGCGCCTTTGCACTGTTCATCTGGCTTTTTGCATCGTCAATCTGAGACTTTGCATCCGCAAGCTGATCGTCCACATAAGCTGCCAGTTTATCATTCAGCGCATCGATTTTTTCCTGATTCAAACGGATTTCCACTGTTTTTTCAATGGCTCCGGTTGTATTGACACTGGCTACACCGTTCTGACGCTCCATAGTCGGAAC
>ENA-OPYX01000484-OPYX01000484.1-human-gut-metagenome-genome-assembly--contig:-NODE-484-length-23253-cov-5.808614_pt1 | contig 23253 bp, 19 predicted proteins | sample MGYA00242639_ERZ504486 | MGnify/ENA primary metagenome ERZ504486 (study PRJEB26092, sample SAMD00036296) | human gut metagenome | host: Homo sapiens | study: EMG produced TPA metagenomics assembly of... | reverse complement strand
TATTATATATTACCTTATTTTCCAAAAAATCTGCAAATACAAATACAAAATATTTACAAACAGAATATAGCAAAATAAAAAGGGAATCCCGTCAGGGATTCCCTTTGAAAAATATCAGTTGTTAATTTCGTGCTTTTGTTTTGAATATTCACGGTAAAGTGTTTCACTTATTGCCATTTTTGAATTATATTTTTGACTGTATTGTCAAGTCCGCTGTTTTCGCTGTAGTCGGCAGGGTAAATGTAATCAACTCTGCCACGCTGTAATAAATCTTCTACTTTTGCGTCTTTTTTTTGATATACGGCAATGGAATATCCTCCGTATGCTTTCATCATTTTCATACACGGTACATCGGAAAGACCGTCGCCGATATAAATCATATTGCAAAAAGGAATACGCTTGCTGTCGTCGGGCATTGATTTGTTGAGGTCGTTATCGTTGGCAACATCAAGAACACCTTTGTTTATGCGGTACACAAATTGAGTTTTATTTGTGTAATTAACATCGGTTTTCGGCCATATTCCGTTGCCGTTTTCATCGTAAAGAAATTCACAGGCGAAAATACTTTTAAATTCGTTCGCAATATCCGTACCTTCGATAATCTCTTTAAGACCGGACGAAATAACATAGTGTTCGACACATACACCGAGTTTTTTACCGAAATTGTTTATTCGTGAAAACCATTTTGAAACTCCGTCAAAAAGTTCGACTTTTTTGCCTGTTTCAACAAGTTTTTCTCTTAATAAAGGAATGTTCTTATCTTTAGATATTTTAACCATTGCATACATATATGCAAGGATTGAATCCATATGCTCCTTGTGCCCGATTTCGTTGGCGTAATTCCAAAACTCTTCCTCGGTTATGCCAAGACTCGGAATAAAGCCGTATCCCTGCATATCTTTTGTACAAAGCGTTTTATCAAAATCATACATTATTGCAATAATAGGCTTTCCGTTCATAATAATCCTCTTAATTGGCAGAATATGTTGTAATTTCTACAGAAGTTACTTTTACATCTTCCGTAGGTTTATTTGTCGATGAGTCAACAGCTACAGATGCGATTGAATCCACTACATCCATTCCCTCAATTACCTGTGCAAATACGGTGTGACCTCTGTCAACTGCATTGTAAGCGCCGTCAAGGTATGGGTTACCGCCGTTATCGTCATAAAGCTTTTTGATGTCATCACTGATTACATCTGTGTTGTAGCAGTATGTGCCGTACTGCTGAACAAAAGCGGAGAAAAGCTCGGAATCTTTATAATTTTCAAGCTGTGCTTTAATGTTTGCCCACTGATTTTCAAAGGCAGAAAAACCGCCGTTCTTTTTATAAGCTTCGGGTGTGGTCTGATTGATAAAGAACTGACTTCCGTTTGTGTCAGGACCGCTGTTTGCCATTGATACCGCACCTCTTATGTTAAAGAGTTTGTCGCAGAATTCATCTTCAAAACTTTCACCGTATGAGCTTGTGCCGCCTGTGCCGTCGGCATTTTCGTAGTCACCGCCCTGAATCATAAAATCATTGATTACTCGGTGGAAAAATGGTGTTGTCATATTTGCCCTCTTTGGCAAGATTAATAAAGTTTGTAACGGTTTTTGGCGCTTGGTCCGCAAAAAGGCGGAGCTTTATGTCACCCTTTGAGGTGTGCATAATCGCAATAGTGTCGCCGTCGTTAGGAGCGTTAAGCTGGAAACCTACTTTATTGTCGTCGTGATTTATAGAAGGATTAATACCTACGGTTGACGGAACAATGCCCATATCTTCAAGTGCGGATACGGCAGGCTGTCCGACTTTTGCTTCGTCAATTGTGGCAACGGCAGCGGAAGTTGCTTCTGTTGCTTTTGAATTTTCGGATTCGCTTTTATCGTTTGAGCAACCGACTGCAAATGCAGGAATAAGTGCAAGTGCCGCAATAAGGCACAAAGTTTTTTTAATTCTGTTGTATTTCATAGTGTATTGATTCCTTTCGGTACATATTTATACATTTTTATCATAACATACTTTAAGAAAAAATGCAACTTTTTAAGCAAATGAGCCGCTTTTGCGGCTTCTTTAAGATTGATTTAAAAAATAAATACCTGTATTGTTTTATTATGTTTTGTGTGTTACAATAATAAAGTATAGCTATGCGGTCGGTTTTGAATTTATGATTTAACAGAGAGCTTTTATTAAATGATTTGCAGTATTTAAAATAAATCCGATTGCATTGAATGTATAGGGGTTATACTATGATAGAATTAGAAAAACTTAACAGAAACGAGGCAGTGCGTTATCTCGGAGGAGCGGGAATCAGGCTTAATTACCGAATGGATGTACTGATGGATGAATGTGAAAAGGCTGTGCTTGAAAAAGCGTCGCCAAAATATCTTTATGTAGAAAAGGATTTGCCGTGCCCGCAGATTATGGGTGGAAAAGATATAGAATCACACTTAAACGGTTGTGAAAAAGCTATTGTTATGTGCGCCACCGTCGGTTCAGAGGTGGACAAACTCATCAGAATTTCGCAGATTTCCGATATGGCCCGTGCTGTGGTAATGGACAGCCTTGCAAGTGTTGCCGTGGAGCAGGTCTGCAATGCTTTTGACAAGATAATTGCGGAAAAATTACAGCGATTATAATATGACATTTCGATTCAGCCCGGGCTACGGAGATTATCCTATTGAATTGCAAAAAATAATTTTGCAAATGCTTGATGCACCAAAGAAAATAGGGCTTTGCACAAACGATAACTTTTTGCTTACACCGACAAAGTCTGTTACGGCGGTGCTGGGACTTTCGAAAAAATCCTATAGAAAGAAAAAAGCGTGGCTGTGCCATCTGTAATATGAGAGAAACCTGTAAATTCAGGAGAAAGGGACTTCATTGTGGGGTTTAGAGAATTATTAAAGGAAAAAGAATTTATTATACTTGACGGTGCGACAGGCACTATGATTCAAAAAAGCGGTGTACAGTATGACGAAGTGCCCGAAACGCTTAACATTACACATCCCGAACTTATTGCGTCATTTCATAAAGCTTATGTAGATGCGGGCGCAGATGTTGTGTATGCAAACACCTTTGGTGCGAATGCGTACAAACTTGAGGGATGCGGCTACAGTGTTGAAGAAATTGTAGGAGCAGGTATCAGCATTGCTAAAAACGCTGTCGGTGACAGAGCGCTTGTTGCCCTTGACATCGGTTCAATCGGTCAGTTGCTCGAACCTGCGGGTTCGCTTACTTTTGAACAGGCTTATGAATATTACAAACAGCTTATCCTTGCAGGTAAAGACGCTGATGTTATAGTTTTTGAAACTATGACGGATCTTTATGAACTTAAGGCCGCTGTACTTGCCGCAAAGGAGAACAGTGACAAGCCAATATTCACCACTATGACATTTGAGCGTAATATGCGTACTTTTACAGGCACATTGCCGTCTGCTTTTGCCGTAACTATGGAAAATCTCGGCGTTGACGCTCTCGGCGTAAACTGTTCGCTTGGACCTGATGATCTTGAGCCGATTGTAAGTGAGATTTCCAAGTACACAAATCTTCCTATTGTAATTAAGCCGAATGCAGGTTTGCCGGACCCTAACACCAATGAATACGATGTTATGCCCGATGATTTTGCAAAGTCATCTCTGTCACTGTTAAAGTACGGTGTTAAAGTTCTCGGCGGCTGCTGCGGTACAAATCCCGAATATATAAAGGCTCTTAAAGACGCTCTTGCAGATAAAAAATATCAGCCGTCAAAAAGTCAAGTTGATACAATAGTATGCAGTGCAAGTTCTGTTGTTGAAGTTAATCATCCGAGAATTATCGGCGAAAGAATCAACCCTACAGGCAAAAAGCTGTTTAAACAGGCACTTGTTGATAATAATATTGATTACATTCTCACACAGGCACTTAGTCAGACGGGCGCAGGTGCGGAAATTCTTGATGTCAATGTAGGTCATCCCGAAATTGACGAAAAGCAGATGATGGTGCGTGTGCTCAAAGCAATTCAGAGTGTTTGCGATGCACCTCTGCAGATTGACTCTACCAAACCCGATGTACTTGAGGCAGGACTTCGTGCTTATAACGGCAGACCGATTGTAAACTCGGTAAACGGTGAGGAAAAGAGCCTTAGCACGGTTTTACCGCTTGTTAAAAAATACGGTGCTTGCGTTGTCGGTCTTACACTTGACGAAAACGGTATTCCAAAGACAGCGGAGGGCAGATTTGAAATTGCAAAAAGAATTGTAGAGAGGGCAGAGGCAATCGGCATTGACAGAAGAGATGTGTTTATCGACTGCCTTACGATGACGGTTTCTGCCGAACAGTCTGCCTGCAGACAGACGCTTAATGCTTTGCACAGAGTAAAAACCGAACTTGGCTGTAAAACCTGTCTCGGTGTTTCAAATATTTCATTCGGACTTCCGAATCGTGACCTTGTTACAAGAACTTTCCTTACTATGGCTCTTGAAGAGGGACTTGACTTACCGATTATTAACCCGAATATTGATTCTATTACGGGTGCGGTAAGAGCATACCGTGTGCTTGACGGTATTGATAAAAACTCTATGGATTTTATTGCCGCATATAACGATGCGGTACAAGCACCTGCCGCAAATAATAATTCTGCCGCATCCGATTTGGATATTATGACCGCTGTTTTCAACGGCTTGAAAAAAGAAGGTGCGTTGCTTACCGAAAAAATGCTTGCTGAAACAGGCGACGCAATGAAAATAGTAAACGAAATGCTTATTCCTGCTCTTGATAAGGTGGGAGAGGGTTTTGAAAAGAACAAAATCTTTTTACCGCAGCTTATTCAGAGTGCAAATGCCGCACAGGCTTGCTTTGATGTAATTAAATCACATATTTCCAAAACAAGCGGAGAAACCGTAAGCAAGGGCAAAATCATTGTTGCAACCGTTAAGGGTGATATTCACGACATAGGAAAGAACATTGTAAAAGTATTGCTTGACAACTACGGGTATACGGTTGTTGACCTTGGCAAAGATGTTGACCCTCAACTTGTTGTCGATACTGCAATTGAGCAGGATATAAAGATGATTGGTTTGTCTGCTCTTATGACAACTACCCTTAAGAGTATGGAAGATACAATCAAACTTGTAAGAGAAACAAAAGAATTACAGAATCCCGACGGAAGCAGTAAATGCGTAATTTTTGTCGGCGGTGCTGTACTTACGGAAGAATATGCTATGAAAATCGGCGCTGACTACTATTGCAGAGATGCTAAGGAAAGCGTAGATACGGCTAAAAAGGTATTAGGTTAAAACAAAATGGCAGTTCCGAATCAGGAATTGCCCTTGGTTATATTTATTATGCAAATTTCAGTTCTCAAATGACGAAATCTATAGCATTTAATAACTGTTATATTTTGTTATGGAAAACTCGTTAATCCATTGAAAATGCTAAACTTTTCATTGGTGTTCTGTCCATCACATCTTGTATCGTGTTATATCATTTTACCCTTGATTACGAACCCTCATAAGGGAAAATACAAGGGAAAGAAAATCTGGTGGCAACTAATAACAAATTATAAAAATGGCAATTGGAACTGGATGAAATGCTTTTAATACATTGTCGGTTATAATGACGATGTTACTGCGTTTTTTTGCAAAAGTGCAAAAGATATAAAAGAGGTGGAAAATTATTGAAATATAACGAATTATATCATACAATAGTAGTGTTTTTGTACAAGTCAATTTGATAGAAAAGGGGGAGAGAAGGAACTGTGTATTTCGATTTGTATAACCAAAATATAGGCAAACTTATGGAATATGAATAATGGACTTATAGTATATAGTTTCAAGAAAAAACAACCAGATGAAGTACCAGTACCAGTGCCGGTTCCTGAAGAAGAGAAATATGATAACTATGTATATGTTCCGCAATATCAACCATCACAAGAGATACAATTTTGGGGAACTGTAGCAGCTGTTCTTATAGTTGGAGGAACACTTGCAGAAGATGTGATTACAGGTGGTGGCGGAATTGCAGATGATGCCGCATCATTCTATCTTGCATACAGGTTGACGTTTGGACTATAACAAAGGAGATTTTTTATGTCGTTTAATTCACAATTTAAACTTATTTTTGGTGAAACATTTCAAACAGAGGGTTTTCGATATTGCTCAAAATTGAATGCTTTTGTTAAAATGCTCAACGAAGATTTGATGGCTTTTTTTGGAGTAAAAACAGCTCCGGCATGGAATAAAGGGGCAAAAGGATTTTTCCTTACTGCAGGAATTATTTCTACCTATCATTCTTCTATCGATAAAAAATCAATATTGTATGCTGGACAGGATTTAAATTCATTCCTTCCACGAAATGAAGCAAGAGTAAGTTTTGAATATACCGAAGATACAATGGAAGAGATTATTTCAGCGACGGCTTTATATGTGAAGGAACGTTTGATGCCTATATTCAATCAAGTTTATGATTTAGATTCTTTTATTGATTTTTTAAAGGAATATTCGATTAATAAATTGCGCGCATGTGATACTTTTGAAGGGGAATCTCTTGTCTTGATTAAAACAGATAACCATGATGATTTTCAAACGTATTTCCAGCAGCATCTGGATGAATTATACGCACAAATTGATGCAGGAAATGTTGGTGATGGCTATACGAAAGAAATGGCTTATGATGATTTGTTTCATGGTATTATCGAAAGTATTGTATATCCTCGGGATAAAGTATATTCTGACAAGAGTTTATATAATGAGGCGCTGGAAGAGGCTGAGAGAAGAAAAAGTGAAAATATGAAAAAATTATATAGCTATCAAATATTGAAGAACTGATTACTATAGCAATTAATCAAATTGATTTCAATAATGGAAGTTTAGTGTGATTTCTTGATGATGAGTGTTCTGAACTTCATTTTTGAAAAAATTAAGCAATGACTATTGCAAGAGCAAATAAAGCAGAAAAAATAATTAAAGGTAGTCTTTTCTTTGTTTTCTTCATAAAAATGTCCTTTCTTTAAGAATAATGTTATATTGTTTATAAAATTATATTATATCTAAATTAAGTATTTGTCAAATTAGGTAAAAAAAACACATATTTTATCTACGCAAATAAGAAAAGAGCATTGCTTTGCAATTTGACAAAAAATTAAATTTGATGTATAATATTGTGTGTTAATTTGTATAATATTTTAAAATTAGACGATATGTTTGTATTAAATTTTATATAATCAGATAAATTTGCAGGGGACAATTAAAAAATGAAAAAAATAAATTATCGTAAGCTTATTCTTGCTTTGGCTGATGTTTTTATTATTGTGGTAAGCGGTATTGTGCTTAATTTTGCTATGTCGCTTATATTTCCGGAACTTTCGGAAGCAAGCAGAGGACTGTTATATACAATAATAGTAAACTTAGCACTGTGTATGCTTATTATGTACGGTGCAGGTGCGTATAAAAGACTTTGGCGATACTTTAATGAAAAGGATTACTTGGTTTGCGGTTTGGCGATGTTCGCAGGCTTCGCTTTGGGCTATCTTATTATGTCGATTTTGCAGATACAGCAATCTGTTTTGTTTGTTGCTTTATATGCAATTCTCGCAACAGGCGGAGTGCTCTTATTCCGATTTATATTTAAGCGTACTTTCCTTAATTTAATTGAAGACGGCAGAGCGGATAATTGTGAGCGTACGCTTATTGTTGGCGCAGGCAATGCAGGCAGAATGATTCTTACCGAAATTCAGAATGCAAGTTATGACGAAAACAGTCCCGCACGCAATCTTATTGCGGTAGGTTTTGTTGATGATGATGAAACAAAACTTAACAGAAGCATTAACGGTGTGCCTGTTCTCGGTTTTTGCAGAGAAATTTCTAAGATTTGCAATGATAAAAAGATTACAAATATTATTGTGGCTGTTCCGTCTTGCGAAGAAGAGGAAAAGCGCAAAATCCTTGATTATTGTTCGGAAACTACTTGTAAAATCAAGATAATTCCTTATTTGAGCGAGCTTTTGTTTGACGATAAGCACACAGAGCTTATTTCACAGGCTAAAGAAATTAAAATTGCAGACTTACTTGGCAGAAAGCCGATTGAATTTGATAAAAAAGAAATAAAAGAATTGGTTACGGGAAAAATCTGTATGGTTACAGGCGGCGGCGGTTCTATAGGCAGCGAGCTTGTAAGACAGATTGCAAAGTATTCGCCTAAGCAGGTAATTATTGTTGACATATACGAAAATAACGCATATGATATTCAGCAGGAACTTGTGCTTGAGTACGGCAACAAACTTAATCTTGTAACTTTGATTTCATCTATCCGTGATTACGACAAAATGGAACTGATATTTAAAACATATCGTCCTCAGCTTGTATTTCACGCAGCTGCCCACAAGCATGTACCTCTTATGGAAACCGTGCCGGAAGAGGCAGTTAAAAATAATATTTTCGGTACTTTTAATGTTGCAACACTTGCAGAAAAGTACAAAGCCGATAAATTTGTTATGATTTCAACCGATAAGGCTGTAAATCCGACCAATGTTATGGGTGCAACCAAAAGAGCATGTGAAATGATAATTCAGCACAAGGCTCAGCACAGCACTCATACCGAATTTGTAACCACTCGTTTCGGTAATGTTCTTGGGTCAAACGGTTCGGTTATTCCCCTGTTCAGGCGTCAGATTGAAAGCGGTTCACCTGTAACCGTTACTCACCCTGACATAATCAGATATTTTATGACTATTCCCGAGGCTGTTTCGCTTGTTCTTGAGGCAGGCGCTATGGCTCACGGCGGCGAGATTTTTGTTCTTGATATGGGTGCGCCCGTAAAGATTACAACTCTTGCCGAAAATCTCATTCGTATGTACGGCAAGATTCCATATAAAGATGTTCCGATTGTTTTCACGGGCTTAAGACCGGGCGAAAAACTTTTTGAGGAACTTTTGATGGACGAAGAAGGACTTAAGTCTACCGCAAACGAAAAGATATTTATCGGTAATCAGATAAATATCAATTCCGCAGAACTGCTCAAAAAACTTGATGAGCTTAAAGTTGTTGCTAACAGCAACGACAGCGAAAAAACGGTAGAACTTCTTGCGGATCTTGTACCTACTTTTAACCATAAGACAAACTGATATATTTATTCATCAGCAAAGGAGAGAATACATAATGTGTGGTATTGTTGGATATGTTGGACCTAAAGACTGCAGTGATGTGCTTGTAAGCGCACTCACAAAGCTTGAATACAGAGGTTATGATTCAGCGGGTATAGCTGTTTTTGGAAAAAACGGTATTGAAACAGTTAAAACAAAAGGTAAACTTAAAAATCTTGTTGACAAGATGGCAGTTGAGGGTAAACCGGAGGGTCATGTAGGTATAGGCCATACAAGATGGGCAACTCACGGTGAGCCGTCAGATGTAAACTCACATCCGCACAGCGGCGCAAGAGTTACCATTGTTCATAACGGAATTATTGAAAATTACATTGAATTAAAAGAATTTTTAACATCAAAGGGCAGAACTTTCCTCAGTGATACAGACACCGAGGTTGTTGCACAGCTACTTGATTATAAGTATAACGGAAATCCGCTTGAAACTATCGACAGCGTAATGGCTGAACTTAAGGGTTCTTTTGCTCTCGGTATTATGTTCAAAGATTTCCCGGACAGAATTTTTGCCGTAAGAAGAGAGAGTCCGCTTATTGTTGGCGTAGCTGACGGCGAAACCTTTATTGCGTCCGATGTTCCTGCAATTCTTAAATACACAAAGAATTACTATCTTCTCGACCATGATGAGATTGCTACACTTACAGCAGACGGCGTTTCATTTGTAGATGAGCACCTTGACCCTATCGAAAAAGAGTTAAAGGTTGCGGATTGGGATATGGAGGCTGCCGAAAAGGGCGGTTATCCGCATTTTATGATTAAAGAAATCAAAGAACAGCCGGAAGCTATCAGAACCACCGTTGCTCCGAGAGTAAGAGCCGGATTGCCTTGCCTTGAAGAATGCGGTATTACACTCGAAAAATTAAGAGAATTTAAATCAATTTCGGTTGTTGCCTGCGGTACAGCTATGCATGCCGGTCTTGTAGGTAAATATATTATCGAAAGTATTGCGAGAGTACCTGTTACAGTTGATATTGCGTCAGAGTTCAGATACAGAAATCCTATTGTAGGTGAAGGCGACCTTGTAATTATTATTTCGCAGTCGGGTGAAACTGCCGACAGCCTTGCCGCAATGCGCCTTGCAAAGCAGAAAGGAGCAACTACTCTTGCTATTGTAAACGCAAAGGGAAGTTCAATTGCACGAGAGGCGGATATGCTTATTTACACTCTTGCAGGCCCTGAAATTTCTGTAGCATCGACAAAAGCGTATATTACACAGCTTTCCGTTATGTATCTTTTTGCCTTTGAGCTTGCTCTTGCAAAGGAAACCGTAAGCGAAGCAGAGTGCAAAAGACTTGTGTCTGCACTTCTCAAAATGCCGGAAGCTGTTAAGTATGTTATTGAAACAACAGAGGAAAAATGCAAGTATGTAGCGACAAAACTTATCACAACAGACAGCTTGCTCTACATTGGCAGAGGTCTTGACTATGCTCTTTCAATGGAAGGTTCGCTTAAACTTAAGGAAGTATCATACATTCACTCAGAGAGCTATGCAGCAGGTGAATTAAAGCACGGCACAATTTCTCTTATTGAGGACGGTATGCCTGTAATTTCTGTTGCAACACAGAGTGACCTTATTGCAAAAACTATCAGTAATATTGTTGAGGTTAAGTCGAGAGGTGCTATGAATATTCTTGTTTGCTCGGAGGCTTGTGCAAGAACTCTTGAGGACGGTATTGCGGATTATGTTATTAAAGTTCCGCAGACAGATGAACTTCTTATGCCGATTTCTGCGGTTGTTCCGCTCCAGATTCTTGCTTATTACACAGCGGTCAATAAGGGTAATGACCCTGATAAGCCAAGAAACCTTGCAAAATCAGTTACTGTTGAGTAATTTACAAAAATAAACATTAGAAATTTTATTTTAAAAACCAAGTGACGGAATGGCTGTCACTTGGTTTTTGTTTTCTTTATTGGAAAAAACAAACGCTTTAGCGCTTTAAATTTCAAAAAATTCTCTTAAAACATCGCCTTGCACTTGTATTTTTTACTTGTATTATGTATAATAATTGATGTATATGGATTTATTGACAGAATATTCTGTTTTTTCGGAGGCTTTTAGTATGACAGCTAAAAATATAAAAAGATTTTTTACAGCATTTGTTTGTGCGGCACTTGTTGCTTGTACTGCCGTTGTTTGCAGTGCGGCGGGCAGTAAAATACAGATTGAAAAACTTGATAATATGACAATTCAACTGCCCGACAATATGCTTGGCATAACAAGGGACAGCAAGAGTACCGACAAGTATTTTTCCGTTTTCGGACTTGATTATGACAAAACAATGTCTGATTTCAAGAGCAGTGATATTTTTATGCAGGCTATGGATAATCAGGCAACCACGACGGTCACGGTTACTATGACACGCAACGGTGACAGCGAGGGTATTAAGAATTATAAACTTCTTTCGGACGAAAAGCTTTATGAAGTGAGAGAAAGTTTTATTTCTCAAGAGGAATATATCAGTTGCACGCCGGATCAGGCGCAAGACCTTGTATGGCTTATGTTTGACCTTAATGTAGAGAGCGGCAGTGACAGAATCAAGACTTATCAGGCAAACACCGTTTATGACGGAATGAGTATTAATATTACTATTCAGCATAACGGCGGCGATGTTACATCTGCCGATTATCAAACTTTAAAGTCAATTCTTTCAACCGTTACTTTTAATGCAAAAGCTGACCCGGAAAGCGACTTTACAAAATATGTTTACATAGGTATAGTTGCTGTTGTTATTATTCTTTTTATCATAGTTATGATTGCAGGTAAAAAGACAAGAAAGAAAAACAAAAGAGCAAAAATGAAAAAATTTTGCGTGAACTTACCGATAAATACAAATCAGACAATAAACCTGTAAAAAAATTACAGGAAGATGATATTGTCAGCATTCATCAGGCTTATGATGAGTTAAAAGAAGAAAACAACGACATAAGCAGTGGCAAAAAAGACGATGACCTCTTTGACGATTACAAGGACATTGACGAAGAAGAAGTAAAGGTTAAGATTTACGAAAAGCCGACAGTTTCGGATTATGAAATTGACGAAATAGTAAATGAGAGCAAAGAAAGGCTTAAGAATGAGGGCGCAGATGTTGAAGTAATAGAAACAAGTGCCGAAAAACTTGAGCCGCAGGAAGTAATTGAAGACCGACTTGAAGAGGCTAAGGAGGATTTACAGACCGAAGAGGTTGTTCAAACCGTGGCTGTTGACGAACCCGAAGATAAAAACCATGCTGAAGAAAACTCGAAAATAACCGAGGAGGCAGATGCGGATGCTACCGATGCAGCCGTTGAAAATCAATCGGTCGAAGATAAAGAAAACGCAGACTTTGAAATTGAATCGGAAGAAAAAGTAATTTCGGACGACGGAAAATACGAAGAAGCTGCACAGGCAAAAATTTCAACAGAAGAAGAACCGACAGACGAAATAGAAGAAACAATTGAAGAAGTTGAATCTGAATACGAAGAAGAAACGGAAGATGAAGTCGAAGAAGAAAACGAGGAAGAACTGAGAAGAGAGGCTGAAAAAAATACAGCCGATGATTTTGATGAAGGTTACGATTTCTTTGAGGAAAAGCCGAGAAGAATTGTAGGTATCATTGATGTTGACAGTTCAGACCTCAAAAATGCGGTCGATTACGATGTTCTTTCAGAGGAAGAAAAGCGTGCCGTAGAGGTTGAAACCGCTGTGGATAACGATAAGACAGAAAGCTTTATTGCGGCTGCGGAAAAAGCAGGTAACGGAATAAAGAATTTCTTTGTACACTGCGGATATTTCTGCACAAATGTTTCAAGACTTATAAAGCGTAAGCATGCTGCTAAAAAGCGTAAAAAAGCTGAACTCGAACGCAGAGAAAGAGAGCGTGTGAGAAAACAGCAGGCTGCGCAAAGGCGTGACGGCAACGGTCTTGTAAAGGTACACAGCGCCACACAGAGAAGACCGCAGCCTAACGGCAGAGCATCTCAGTCAGCTCGCAGAACACCAAACAGAAAACCACAGCAGAACAATAACAGAAGAAAGTAATCAGAGGTGATTAAAATAAATACTTTAGTAATTAAAAACGCACACATAGTTTCACCGTCAGACGGACTTGACAAAGTTGCCGATGTTCTTGTAAAAGACGGCAAAATCGCAAAAATTGCAGAGAACATCTCTACAGAGGGCAATGTGATTGATGCAGACGGCTTAACACTTATTCCGGGTCTTGTGGATATGCATGTACATCTTCGTGACCCCGGTCAAACTCACAAAGAGGATATTATAACAGGCTGTAAAGCAGCTGCTGCGGGCGGTGTTACAAGTTTACTTGCAATGCCTAACACAATCCCTACTACGGATAATGCCGAAACCGTAAAATATATTCTTGACAAGGCAAAGAATGCCGACGCCAATGTTTATGTGGCAGGCAGTATTACAAAGGGACTCAAAAGTCTTGAACCGACCGATCTTGAAGAACTTAAATCAGCAGGTGCAATTGCTCTTTCGGATGACGGCAGACCGGTTGAAAACACAAAATATTTAAGCGAGGCAATGGAAAAAGCTCCGCAGCTCGGTATGACGGTTGTTGCACACTGCGAGGATCTTTTCCTTGCAGACGGCGGTAAAATCAACGGCGGCGAAGTAAGCAAAAATCTCGGCGTAAAGGGTATTCCTGCCGCAGCAGAGGATTGCGGTACCGCAAGAGAAATTGCACTTGCGGCGGCGCTTGATGTGCCGATACACATTTGTCATGTCAGCACAAAGACAAGCGTTGCACTTGTAAGAGATGCAAAGAGAAGAGGGGTTAAGGTTACGGCAGAAACCGCACCGCACTATTTCTCAATGACAGAAAAAGAATTGCTTGCAAAGGACGCAGATTTCAGAATGAATCCGCCTCTCCGCACACATGAAGATGTTGTTGAAATAATAAGCGGTCTTAAAGACGGTACGCTTGATGCTATTGCAACCGACCACGCACCGCATACACCGGAAGAAAAGTCCGATTTTGAAAAAGCACCGAACGGTTCTATCGGTATGGAAACTTCATTTGCGGTATCATACACATATCTTGTAAAAACAGGACTTCTTACAATTTCGGAGCTTGTTGAAAAGATGAGCACAAATCCTGCCGAAATTCTCGGAATCAATGCAGGACATATCAAAGTCGGTGCGCCTGCAGACCTTGCACTCGTTGATTTGAACGAAGAATGGGTTGTTGATGTAGATAAATTGCACGGCAAGAGTAAAAATACTCCTTTCAAGGGCAAAACGCTCTGCGGAAAGGTTAAATATACAATTTTGGGCGGAAAAACCGTATTTGAAGATAAATAATCGGAGCGCTCGCAGATTAAAGGAGATTTGGCAAAATGGCACAAAAAGGTGATTTACTATCAGTAAGAGAAGATATACGAGTTGTTGACGCAACAATTCGTGACGGCGGACTTTGCAATAATTTTGAGTTTCCCGACGAATTTGTTAAGGCTTTATATAACGCAAATGTAAAAGCAGGCGTTGACTATATGGAGTTCGGCTACAAGGCATCTAAAGAGCTTTTTAACGAAAAAGAATTTGGCAAGTGGAAATTCTGCAACGATGACGACATAAGAGAAGTTGTTGGCGAAAACAATACAGACCTTAAGATTGCAGTTATGGCTGATGTTGGCAGAACAGATTTTAAGAATGACATTCTTCCAAAGAACGAAAGTCCGATTGACCTTGTAAGAATTGCAACATATATCAACACAATTCCTGCGGCAGTAGAAATGATTGAGGACTGCGCAAAGAAAGGCTATGAAACCACAATCAACATTATGGCTGTTTCAAAGGCGAGAACAGAGGATATTATTACAGCTCTTGATATTCTCGGCAAAAGCCCTGTAAACGCATTTTATATTGTAGACAGCTACGGCGCTTTATATCCCGAAGAATCAAGAAAACTCGCAGAGTTATATTGTTCATACGGTGAGAAGTACGGCAAGTCAGTCGGTATTCATGCACACAACAACCAGCAGCTTGCTTTCGCAAATACTATTGAGGCTATGACACAGGGTGTCAGCTACCTTGACGCAACAGTAGACGGTATGGGCAGAGGTGCAGGTAACTGCGCACTTGAGCTACTCTTAGGTTTCCTCAAAAATCCTAAGTACAAGGTTGACCCGATTCTCAAGATGCTTGAGTATACACAGCAGTTCAGAGAAAGCGGAGTTAAGTGGGGATACGATGTTCCTTATATGCTTACAGGTCAGTATAACACTCACCCTCGTCCGGCTATCTCATTTGTTAAGGATGACAGAAAAGATTACACAAACTTTGCTCACGAACTTTTTGACATTATCAACAGCTGATGACGCATATAATGAGATTAAATCCCTTGCCGTTCAAAATGATAGCAAGCGGAGAAAAAACCATTGAGTTAAGGCTTAATGATGAAAAACGCAGAAAACTAGACCGCAAGGATTTGATTACTTTTGTAAATACAGAAGACAGCATTAAAACCATTACGGCTGAGGTTATTGATATTTATAAATATAAATCTTTTAAGGAATTATACGCTGATCTTCCTTTACTTAAATGCGGATATACTAAGGAAGATATTTCAAATGCAAAACCCGAGGATATGATAGAGTATTATTCAGAGGAGCAGCAGAAGAAATACGGCGTATTGGGAATAGAAATAAGAGTAATATCGTTACAAAATAAAGGAGAGTAAAAAATGGCATTCGACAGACTTATTGATAAAATCGCAGAAATGCAGAATCCTACAGTTGCAGGTCTTGATCCAAAGCTTGACTATGTACCTGAATTTATTAAAGAGGAGTGCTTTGCAAAGTACGGCAAAACTCTTGAGGGTGCGGCTGCCGCTTTGTTTGAGTTCAACAAGGCTCTTATTGACGCTCTTTATGAGGTAGTTCCTGCAATCAAGCCACAGGCTGCTTACTACGAAATGTACGGTTGGCAGGGCGTTAAGGCACTTGCAGACACTATTGCATATGCAAAGTCAAAGGGTATGTTTGTTATTACAGACGGTAAGCGTAACGACATAGGTACAACAATGGAGGCTTACGCTGCCGCTCACCTCGGCTCAACCACAGTTGCAGGCGAAGAGGTAGAGGCTTTTGGTGCAGACGCACTTACAGTAAACGGTTACCTCGGCACAGACGGTATCAAACCGCTTGTTAATATCTGCAAGAGCGGTGATAAGGGCATTTTTGTACTTGTTAAGACATCTAACCCAAGTTCAGGCGAATTACAGGATAAGAAACTTGATGACGGTACAACCGTTTATGAGCAAATGGGTAAAATGTGCGAAGAGTGGGGAACAGAGCTTGAGGGCAAATACGGTTACTCGGGTGTCGGCGCAGTAGTCGGTGCAACATATCCCGAACAGCTTGCCGAAATGAGAGCTAAATGTCCGCACACATTTTTCCTTGTACCGGGTTACGGTGCACAGGGCGGCGGTGCAAATGATGTTAAAAACGCATTTGATGAAAACGGTCTTGGCGCAATCATCAATTCAAGCCGTGGTATTATGTGCGCATGGAAAAAACAGGGCCTTACCGAGAATGATTTTGCAAAGGCTGCTTACAACGAGGCGGTTCGTATGCGTGACGAAATTATCGGCTGCATAGGCAAAATTAAGAAATAATACAATAAATTGTTATTTTTATGTATTAAACACCAAATATTGTTGACTTTACTAAAAGTTGGCGGTATAATTTAATAGTCAGTATTAGTTAAAACTGTAAATAAAATATATTTTCAAGGGAGATTTTTAATATGGCAAGAGTATATAACTTTTCTGCCGGTCCTTCAATGCTTCCGGAGGCAGTATTAAAGACAGCAGCAGATGAAATGCTTGATTATCAGGGCAGCGGACAGAGTGTAATGGAAATGTCACACCGCAGCAAAACATATGATAAAATCATTAAGGACGCTGAAGCTTTACTTCGTGAGATTATGAACATTCCTGACAACTACAAGGTTATGTTCCTCCAGGGCGGCGGTTCTACACAGTTTGCTATGGTAGCACTCAACTTTATGAACAAGAACAATAAGGCTGACTACATAATCACAGGTCAGTGGGCTAAAAAAGCTTACAAAGAGGCTGCTCGCTATGGCGACGCTAAGGCTGTTGCTTCTTCGGAGGATAAAACTTTCTCTTATATTCCTAAGACAGATAAGTCAATGTTCAGAGAGGACGCCGACTATGTGTATATTTGTATGAACAATACTATTTACGGTACTGTTTATCACGAACTTCCGGATACAGGCGATATTCCGCTTATTGCAGATATTTCATCTTGTATTCTTTCAGAGCCTATTGATGTAACTAAGTTTGGCGCACTCTTTGCAGGTGCTCAAAAGAATATGGCTCCTGCAGGTCTTACAATCGCAATTGTTCGTGAGGATCTTATCGGCAATGCTATGGACATCTGCCCGACAATGCTTAACTATAAGACTCACGCTGACGCAGATTCACTTTTCAACACACCTCCTTGCTACACAATTTATATTGCAAAGCTTGTTCTTGAGTGGATTAAGAATGAGGTTGGCGGTCTTGATAAGATGAAAGAGCTTAACGAGAAAAAGGCTAAACTTCTTTATGACTTCCTTGATAATTCAGAACTCTTTAAGGGTACTGTTGTTCCTGAGGATCGTTCACTTATGAATGTTCCGTTCGTAACAGGCAATGCTGACCTTGATGCTAAGTTTGTTAAAGAGGCAACAGAGGCAGGTCTTGTAAACATCAAGGGTCACCGTACAGTTGGCGGTATGAGAGCTTCTATCTACAATGCTATGCCATATGAGGGTGTAGTTGCTCTTGTTGACTTTATGAAGAAGTTTGAGGCAGAAAACAAGTAATTTTTGCTCAAACAATCTGCTTTAAATAAAATAAAAGAGGATGAATACAATGTTTAATATACTTACTCTCAATAAAATTGCTGCCGTTGGCACAAGCCGCCTTGGCGACAATTACGCTTACGGTGACGATGTTCAGAATCCTGACGCAGTTCTCGTAAGAAGTGCTGCTATGCACGATATGCAGTTTGAAGATAATCTCCTTGCCATTGCAAGAGCAGGCGCAGGTACAAACAACATTCCTAAAGATGTTTGTTCTGAAAAGGGTATTGTGGTTTTCAATACTCCGGGTGCTAATGCAAATGCTGTTAAAGAGCTTGTAATTGCAGGTCTTTTACTCTCTTCAAGAAGAGTAATGGAGGGTGCAGACTGGGCAAAGACACTCAAAGGTAACGGTGACGCAGTAGGTAAGATGGTAGAAAAAGGCAAGAGCCAGTTTGTAGGTCCTGAAATCAAGGGCAAAACTCTCGGTGTTATCGGTCTTGGCGCTATAGGTATTCTTGTTGCCAACTGTGCCGTTGCACTCGGTATGGATGTAATCGGTTTTGATCCGTTTATGTCTGTAACAAACGCATTAAAGCTCAATCCTGCCGTTAAGCTTATGAAGAGCGGCGAAGATGTAATGGTAAACTGTGATTACCTTACAATCCATGTTCCTCTTACAGCTGACACTAAGGATATGGTTGACGCTGATATGATTGCTAAGATGAAAGACGGCGTTCGTATTCTCAACTTCAGCCGTGACGGTCTTGTAAATTCAACAGCTGTTCTTGAGGCTGTTAAGAGCGGTAAGGTTGCTAAGTATGTAACAGACTTTGCAACTGATGATATTATCGGCGAAGAGAATATCATTTGTCTTCCACATCTCGGTGCATCAACTCCCGAAAGTGAAGATAACTGCGCAATTATGGCTTGCGATGAGCTTAAAGAGTACCTCGAAAACGGTAACATCGTAAATTCTGTAAACTATCCTGCACTTTCACTTGCAAGAACAAATACAGAGAATGTTCGTTTCTGCGTAATGCACAAGAATGTACCTGAACTTCTTAAGAAGGTACTTTCAGAGGTAAAAGGCAATGTAGAAAATATGCTTTCAAAGAGCCGTGGCGACTATGCTTATGCAATTATTGATGTTGCAGACGGTAACCCTGAAAACGCTGCCGCTATTGCAGCTATTGAAGGTGTAATCCGTGTTCGTGCTATCTAAAAGCATAATATAATGAAGTCATAGGGCGGCAGAGCTATTCTGTCGCCCTTTTAAAGTTTTGTTTTAATGTCCTATTTTAAATGTTGGGGTAACATTAATAGATTATGGTTTAACTCGTGTGCTAAACCATACTTTCCCACAATTTTTGATAAAGAATTTTTTTGAATTGAGGAATGAAAATGAGAGAAATAAAAAAATTTATCTGCAATTACGCTGACTGCCGTGCTTGCATTTTCTTCTACAGTTACTGCATTTGGCGCAGAAGTAACAGAATCGGTTTCTTACAGCAAATGGGGCAGTAAAACCGTATGCGAAGCATTGGGAATAGATACTGCCGAATACTACAAATGGATTGTAAATCACGATAATGATTCAAGCAATGATTATCAGACTTACACTGTTTCTAAAAATTATGATTCATCTGTAGGTACTGATTATTATCTCGGTACAAAATATACATCGGGCGACCATCGTACACCAAAAGGAGATACCAAAGGGTACTTTAATACAGATTTATATTCACCAAACAGCGGATATTACTGTGTAGGTTACGGCAGACAAGACGAGCTTAACGGTTCATCGTACAAGCCGCAGATGAACTGCACAGGATTTGTATGGCATATACTTTACAAGTCGCTTGCAAATACCAAGGCACAAAAGGGTCAGGTCGGTAAGCTATGCATACGCAAACACTCATATTCCGAGTTATTCGTATGCGCCTTATGATACGGGTCAGGATACATGGATTAATTGGGCGGGCAATAACAATATCAAGACATATTATTTTGACGGTACAAGTGCCATTAATAATGCATTGAACAGCGGAGTGCTTGAAAAAGGCGATATTATTTTTATGCTCGGTACGGCTGACGCTCATGTCGGTATTTTTTACGGCAATAATTCAAAAAATAACAAGTTCTGGCATTCTCAATATAAAAATGTAAATACAATCACAAATATTGAACCGAGGGGTACTTGCTACGGATTGTATGTATATAAAACAGGTTGTTCGAACGGTATTGATCTTAATATTCAGCTTAACAGCACACAAAGCGGATTAAAGGGTACTTCATACGATTATTCACAGTTTGAATACACGGTTTATGCTGACTCGGCTTGCAGAAAGCCTGTCGGAAAAATTGTACCGCAGTCTGACGGATTCGGTGCATTTGGTTTGACGAGCAGTCAACAGTATTCTTCATCGAGTGCGGTTGCGAGAGGTGTGCCTGTTGCAAATACTTCTTATTGGTGCAAAGAAACAAAAACACCGAACGGGTATGTTGCAGACAACACGGTATATAAATTTGAAAAGTCTACATTGACATGGGGCGGTACGGAAAGATACTATGCAGGTGTAGCTGTAAATGAAAATAACCATAAATTAAGCAAAATAAACAAGACGCCTAAAATAGCACTCCGTATTCAGAATGTGTCATCTTATTCCGAATTGACCGATAATAATGAAAATTATTCACTTAGCGGTGCGGTTTATGAAGTTTATAATTCCGATAACACTTTTTGCGGTTATATGAAAACAGGCGAAGACGGCTGGGTATGCGCAACCTCAAAAGAAAAAACCGACGATGTAAATAATATTAAATGGAATGAAAGTGCATTCGATTCAGCTCTTTATATGCCGTACGGTAATTATTACGCAAAGCAGGTTGTTGCTCCGAAAGGCTTTGAATTATTCTCTGACAGAATAATTCTTGATAATGTTTATCAATATACATGGAGCGGTCTTACAGTTTATTATGCTCAAGCTGAAAATACACCAATAAAGTTGGATACTTCGACAGTAAGAGTAAATCTTACAAATGAGTTTAAAGCCCCGATAAACTGTGCGGAGTTTGATTTGTTTTCAGATGAGGAATGTCAAAATCTTATTGATACGGCAATAACGGACAATAACGGTATAGCCGAATTTGCTAAGCCGTTACAGGTTGGCACTTATTATATTAAGCAGAAAAAATCCGCTGTCGGTTATTTTTACGATTCGGCAGTAACGGAAGTTGTTGTTAAAGAAGAAAATATCGGCAGTAATACTGACATATCGTTATTTGCAAAAAGCAAGGGCGATGTGAATAATGACGGTAATATAGATGTTACCGATATAACAATTATTCAGTTGTTTGTGGCAGGCGAAAAAGCAGAGGACGGTTCGGATTTTGTTGATATAAATGATACCGTCAGCTTTGATAATGCCGATATTGACGGCAACGGAATAATAGATATCAACGATATTACTAATCTTCAGATAATAATTTCAAAGAATAACTGATATTATTTAGTGAAAACTTCCTTTGACATCTGCAAAACCAAAATAGTATAATATATAAAGATGTGTTGCACTACTGCGTAATTCCAATCAGTAGTGCAGCACTTTTTTGTTTTAAGAGGTGTTTTTATGAAAAAAATAAAAGAAAAAGATAAAATGGAAATTTTGCCTGTTAAAAGCCTTATGCTTAGAATGGGTGTTCCTATGATACTTTCTATGGTACTGCAAGCAGTTTATAATATTGTTGACAGTGCTTTTGTATCTAATATGGAAGATAACGGTGAACTTGCGCTTAATGCGCTTACGCTTGCCTTCCCTTTGCAAATGTTAATAGTTGCAATCGGCATAGGTACAGGTGTGGGTGTTAATGTTCTTGTAGCAAAAAGCCTTGGAGAGGGTAACAGAAACTATGCCGATAAGGCTGCGGGTAACGGTGTATTTCTTGCTGTTGTTATTTACGCAGTGTTTTTAATATTCGGATTGTTCGGTGTTAAATTATATATCGGCACGCAGACTGCAAACGGAATTGTTTTGGAAATGGCGTGTGATTATTTAAGAATATGCTGCGTATATTCTTTTGGACTTGTATTTTTCTCTCTTTATGAAAAACTTTTACAAGCAACAGGCAAATCGGTATTTTCGACAATTGCACAGATCTGCGGCGCAGTTGCAAATATTATTCTTGACCCTATTATGATTTACGGTTTGTTAGGCTGTCCGAAATTCGGTGTAAAGGGTGCTGCATACGCTACGGTTATCGGTCAAATTATTTCACTTGCGGTTGCTTTTATTTTTCATATAAAGTTTAACAAAGATATAACCAATAATGTTAAAAACATTAAGCCGTCGGCAAATACAATACTGAACATTTACAAAATCGGTTTGCCTGCAATAATTGCACAGGCACTTATGTCGGTTATGACTTACGGCTTTAATCTTATTTTGGGTACGGTCAGTGAGGCGATGGTAACAGCTTACGGATTGTACTATAAAATACAGCAATTCATACTTTTTGCAGCGTTCGGATTAAGAGATGCCATAACTCCGATTATGTCATATGCGTTTGGAATGAAGAGTAAAAAGAGAATTGACGACAGTATAAAATTCGGCTCAATTTACACAACAGTAATAATGTTTGTAGGTCTGGCGGTAATAGAAATTATAGCTAATCCGCTTTCAAGTGCTTTTGGACTTTCGGGTGAAACACAATTGTTATGTATCGGCGCAATGCGGATTGTTTCTGCAAGTTTTATATTTGCCGGCATTAACATAGCTTTTCAGGGAATGTTTCAGGCAATTAACGGCGGAATGCAGTCGCTGATAGTTTCAGTTTGCAGACAACTTGTGTTTGTATTGCCTCTTGCGTGGATATTTACTGTGCTTGTCAATAAATCAATTTGCGGCGAATGGATAATTTGGCTTTCCGTACCTGTTGCAGAGATTTTGTCTGCCGTTATTTCGGTTGTATTAATGAAAAGTTGTACAAAAACGATTACAATAAACAGAGATAAAATTCCCCTGCATACTCAAAATATGCAGGGAAAGTTTAATTCTGGTCTTTTATAAATGTAAATGATGTTGTGTTATCGTACGAATAGGTGAGAGTTTGCCTTGTCGCTTCATAACTCAGCTTTTCGCTGTTGCCGTTTAGTGTAGCGTCAACGCTTGTGCCGCTGAAACATAACTGCCTTTATATTCAATACCCGCAAGCGTTGCGGTACAACTGCCGTTTCCTTTAAATTAAATTCAAATATCCGTCCTTAAGCTCAAGCTCGCTGTATTGTACGGCTTCTCCGTCGATAACGGCAGATACAGGGACCCA
>ENA-OPYX01000483-OPYX01000483.1-human-gut-metagenome-genome-assembly--contig:-NODE-483-length-23270-cov-3.663051_pt1 | contig 23270 bp, 23 predicted proteins | sample MGYA00242639_ERZ504486 | MGnify/ENA primary metagenome ERZ504486 (study PRJEB26092, sample SAMD00036296) | human gut metagenome | host: Homo sapiens | study: EMG produced TPA metagenomics assembly of... | reverse complement strand
CCACCATATTTCAACTTTCTCCCACCGTCAACGCACAGCGGCAGGGGTTCCCGCCAGGGTCCGGCAACACTTTGTGGGCGTTTAGAGCAAGCTTTAAGATCCAGTCCTTAGAAGAACTTGACAGTGAGCGGCTCTCCGCGAACTGGCATTTAGTTCTTCTTAGGACTTAGCTTAAAGTTGCTCTGCCCACGTTGCCGGACTCTGACGGGAACCCCTGCCGCGTCCGTCTATGATACTACTTATTCTCTTACTTACCCTGCTGGGGATCTGCCTGCTTCATCTCACTCTTCTTTCCAAGAGTAACCGAAACCGTCTGCTCCTGATACTCCCCGTTCTGTGCCCGGCTGATCATAACCTCCACAGTCTCTCCTGCCTGATAATACTCCAGTTTTCCAACCAGATCCGAACTGCCGGAAACCGTCATACCGTCAAACTTGACAATCACGTCACCTTTCTGGATACCTGCTGTCTGTGCCGGTCCGCCCTCTTCCACAGAATCTACAAAGGCACCCAGTGGGATACCGTAAGTCTGTGCAGAAGTAGAATCTACATTCAGACAAGTCACACCGATATAACCCGCATGATCTTCATCCGCCTTATATCTTGTCTCGCGGTTCATCAGTTCATCCAGGATTGGCTGTGCCACAGATATCGGAATCGCATAACCCATTCCTTCTACTTCGGTGGCTGCCGCTTTCGCAGAGTTGATACCAATCAGTTCTCCCTGCATATTCAGCAGTGCCCCACCGCTGTTGCCGGGATTGATTGCTGCATCTGTCTGGATCAGTTTCCCGGTTGTCTTTCCCTCTTCGTCGGTTACTTCACGATCCACCGCACTGATCCATCCGGAAGTTACGGACTGTCCATATCCCAGTGCATTACCAATGGCAACTACCTGTTCCCCGATTTCCAGCTCATCGGAATTGCCGATGCTTACTACTTTAATGGATTTCAAAGTATCTTCACTCATATCCGAAATTTTCACAGCGACTACCGCCAGATCGTTGTCGGAATCCGTTCCCTTGACCTGAGCTTCATACACCGCATCATCATCAAAAGCGACCGTAATAGTATCTGCATCAGCTACTACATGATTATTCGTTGCTACCAGGATCTCACTGTCATTCTGTCCTACAATGATACCGGAACCGGAACTCTCACTCGGGTACTGCTGCACGCCGCCAAAGAAATCCTGTACCGTTTTTACAGACGCATTCGTAATAGATACAACAGACGGCATACAACTTTTGGCCACCTGCGCAACGGTGTATTCTCCCGTTGTGCCTGCGCTTACTTCCTCCGTTGCATCACTTCCGCTTCCTGCTGCGCTGTTACTGTCCCCGGCAGCATTCTCCTGCTGTGGCAGTTCCGTGGTCGGAAGCTGATACTCTGTTTTCTGTTCATTTTTAATTTCTTTATGCACGATCATACTGGATCCGATGATGATACCGCCTACAACTACACCAAAAAGTACCGCCAGACCAAGCGTTACTATTACTTTTTTTCCTGTTCCGCCCGGTTTTCTGTGGTCCTGTGGTTGATTCGGATCCTGCTGTGGCTGGTAATACGTATAATTTCCATACTTTCTCTGACCAGTCACCGGACCGTTCTGCGTACTCTGTTCCCGGCTCGTCCAGGAATTCCCACTTTGATACGCTCCGCCATTTTGTGTATTCTGGTTATTCTGACTGTTTCCCGCACAGCCCCAGTTACCATTCTGATAGCCCCCGGTCGTCTGTCCGGAAGAACTGCTGTCTTCCATCTCTTTTGTTGTATGATTTCCACCGACCGGCTGTCCCCAGCCTCCGTTATCCTGTGATTCGGCTGCTGTCTCTGTGTAATTTTGTGTATCCGCAGTCCCGCTGACATCCTCGCGGTAATTCTGATTCTCATACGTATTCTGGCTGGCACGTTCCCCGCCGTCCGCTCCGTTCTGGCGTTTCTGATAATCCGGATTTACCCAGTGATAAGAAGCTGCTTCCCGCGAATTCTCCGGCTGTGCACCACTCTGCTGCACCGGCTGTTCCTGTGGCTGTACCGGAGTATCCGTCACATCCGCCGGCTGTTCTTTCTTCTGCTCTTTTCCCAGCACTGCTTCCCACGGATATCTCGGTTTTTCTTCCTCTGTTTTTGCAACCTGCCCGTCACCGTTTGTCGCTGCTTCTTCCGTCGTCTCTGTCACTTCCACCCGCTCCGATACTTCAGGTTCCTGACTTTCTGTCGCCTCCGGCATTGCTTCTGCGGTTTCCCCTGCTTCCGGTTCTTTTACAGCTGTCGCCTCTGTCACTTCAGATTCTTCACCGACCGGTTGTTGATTTTCTTCCTGTTCTGTTCCCGGCATTTTCCATTCATCATTCATCGTTTTTCTCCCTGTCCTTTATATGTCTTCACATTCTTTTTCACGTTTTGTGTATCTGTTTATCATATCCGAAAATTGTGTTAAAACTGTGAACTTTCCCGCTTATTCCCAATATTTCGGATTCATCGTACAGCGAGGGATCACCCACTTTGGAAGCTTCTGATATCTCTTTCCCAGAAGATAGCCCAGATATTTCCAGCCGCTCTGCCATACCAGCTGGATCACCATCCATGGTTTTCCCTGTCTGCAGAGCCATCCGGCGTTTTTTTTCACCAAACGGATCCCCTCTCCTTCCGATCGGATCCCGGCAAAAACTTCCGGATGGTCTGCCTGTGAAACCGCCAGATCAAAGTTCCGGTGAAACTGCTGGATTGCCGAATAATTGTGGGAATGTACCACCTTTGCCTCTGCCGCATAAGCCACTCCATATCCCTTTTGGATCAGTTCTCCTGCAAAGATCATATCTTCATTAAAAATGGCCTTCTGTACAAACCCCCCCAACTGCAGATACAGCTCCCGCCTGTACATTGCGCACACATTAGAACAAAAATACGTCTTGATACCGAGTTCCGGCAGGTCTGCCAGCCATTTCACCCGGCTTTCCTCCGGATAATTAAACTGTCTCGTATACTGTTCCATCAGCCGGCAGTCTTCCCGTGGCAGCTGTCTGGCATAGGCAGCTCCGATTTTTTCGTCCTGTTCCATCGCCTCCACCAGCTTTTCAATCAGATGGCAGTCTTCCGGCAATGCATCCTGGGTCATAAACAGCAGATAATCTGCCCGGCTCATCCGCGCCGCCTGATCCCTTGTCTTTCCATGATCGAATTCCTCTCTGGTCAGATGGTGCACTTCCATCGGAATCGTCGTTTTCTCATAAGCTGCTTTCCAGTTTTCCTTTCCTGTATTCATCACGATCAGACGGTGTACCGGCCAGATCTGTCCTTCCAGTCCGCGCAGCATCTGTTTCCATCTTCTCCCGGACGATAAGCCGGGATAATCACATCTACCGTTTTCTTTTCCATAATCTGCTCCATTTTCTATATATGTGAAAAGAACTGTCGCACTTTTCACGACAGTTCTTTATTTTCCATCTTTTCTTCTTACTCCGTATCACTCTCACGATAAGCTGCAAGGGAGCCATCTTCCGAATGATCCAGCCTTGACTCTTCTCCAAATCCGCTCTTATCCACAATTCGCTGGCTATATGCCTTCACTTCTTCGGAAGGTGTATAACTGTCTTCCGGATACAGGAATTCATGCAGTTTGATCACATTTGATTCCAGTGTGACCGGAAGTACTACATCAATTCCAACCGCATCTTTCACACGCTGTCCATACAGATGATCAAATGGAAAACCAGTTTGATCTTCAATATCATAGGATAACATACTCATTCCCATCTGCAGAATTTCTGCTTTTGAAAAAGATGTATAGATATTTGGAAATACTTTATCTAGAATTTTACTCAATGTAGCGACATCTGCATTTTTCGCTTTCTCTACGATTTTATAGATAACTTCTCTCTGTCTTGCCGCACGACGGAAATCATTTCCTGCTGTATATCTGATTCGTGCATATGCTACTGTCTGCACACCATTCAGATGATGTACGCCTGCTGTTTTTTTAAGTGGCGTATAATCCATACCTGTTACTTTTGATGTTTCCACACAGTAATTATTCAGATGAACCACTTCTTCTTCTTTCAGTTCCACATCAATTCCGCCAAGCAGTTCCACGGCTTCCGCAACTGCCTGAAAATCTACGCTTACAAAATCCGTCACATTCAGATCCAGATTGGTATTCAGCATACTCAGAAACTGTTCCGGACCACCTTTTGCATAGGCAGCATTCGCTCTATCATACTGACCGTTTCCCTCGGAATCTTCCCCGATCCGCAGATAGGTATCACGATATACCGACACCAGTTTCACCTTTTTGGTGTCATTGTTGATACTTGCTATGATCATCGTATCACTGCGGGCGCCCGATTTCAGTTCTCCGTCACGACCATCCAGACCGATCAGTCCGATCGTCGTATACCCTTTCATAACTTTATTATTGCTGACGCCGGAATTAACTCCGATCTTACTGAAATCAAGACTCGTAAAATTCATCTTGCCAAGTTTTGCATATATAAAAACCCCTGCAATAAGAATCAGCAGAATAAAAATTTCGATTCCGAAAAGAATTCTTCTTCGTCTTCTTTTCTTTAATAATCTCTTCTGTTTTCTGGTCAACGGCTGTTTTTTAGACATAGGTTTCCCTCCCTCTTTCGTATCCCCTGAGGTTTACTGTTCCAGGGAAGAATCATCATATCCCTGCGTATCATCTGTTACATCTGTCTGGCTTTCTTCCTGCGAATCTGCAGAATTCTCTGCCGGATTCGCAGACTCTGTATCCGATTCATGATAAGCCGCCAGTGAACCATCCTCCGAATGATCCAGTCTGGATTCTTCTCCAAATCCACTGATTTCTATAATTTTCTGACTGTATGTTTTCACCTCATCCGAAGGAACATAACTGTCTTCCGGATACAGAAATTCATGCAGTTTGATTACATTAGATTCCAAAGTAATCGGAAGTACACAGTCAAGACCGTCCATTGCGTCTTCTACTACCCCTCCATATAAATGATCAAATGGGAAACCTGTCTGATCTTCAATATCATAGGAGAGCATACTCATTCCCATCTGCAAAATCTCCGGTTTCGTCAGCGAGGTTTTGATCAGTGGGAACACTTTATCCAGAACTTTGCTAAGAGTACTGATACTGGAATTCTTTGCCTTTTCTACGATCTTATATATAACCTCTCTCTGTCTTGCCGCACGTCTGAAATCGTTTCCCGCTGTATAACGAATTCGCGCATACGCTACAGTCTGTACTCCGTTCAGATGATGAACTCCGGCAACCTTTTTCAGTGGTGTATAATCCATACCGGTAACTTCTGACGTCTCTACACAATAATTGTTCAGATGTTCAATCTCCTCTTCTTTCAGATCAACATCGATACCGCCAAGCAGTTCCACCGCCTCTGCAACACCTTTAAAGTCAACCGTTACATAGTCAACAATATTAAGATCAAGATTCTTATTCATCATGGTCATCATTTTTTCCGGACCACCTGTACAGAACGCAGAATTTGCCTTATTGTATACATTTTCGCCGTCCGAATTACTTCCAACCCGAAGATACGTATCACGGTATATAGAAACCAGTTTTACCTTTTTGGTATCGTTATTGATACTCGCAATAATCATCGTATCACTGTTGACATCACCATCCAGTTCTCCTTCTCTGCTGTCAAGTCCAACCAGTGCAATACTTGTATAACCTTTCATAACCTGATTTTCTTCCACACTTTGATTCACATCCACATTTTCAAAATTCAGGTCTTCATAATTCATATTTCCGAGTTTCGCATATACAAACAGTCCGCCCATCAGAACGACCAGAATGATAATTTCCAGCGCAAACACTACTCTGCTCATCGTACTTTTCCGGCGTCTGCGTCGGATTCTTTTCTGTCTGTCCGTCAGGTTTTTCTTTTTCGCCATGTATTTACTCCTTATTCCTTTGTTTTCCTATCTTGCAGACCCTCTTCCTAATATGCGTTCTTGTTATAAAGCCTTTAAAAAACGTCAGCAAAATAATTTTTACATCCAGTCCGACAGACCAGTTTTCAATATAATACAGATCATAATCTATTCGTTTCCGAATGGATGTATTTCCTCTGTAGCCATTGACCTGTGCCCAGCCGGTAAGACCCGGACGTACCTGATGTTTTACCATATATCTCGGGATCTCTTCCCGGAATTTTTCCACAAAAAACGGCCGTTCCGGTCTCGGTCCCACCAGACTCATATCTCCTTTGAGAATGTTAAACAGCTGTGGCAGCTCATCGATACTCGTCCGTCGCATTAGCTTCCCGATTCCGGTTACCCTTGGATCGTTTTTGACGGTCCATGCCTTCTTTTCACTTTCCTTCGACTGTACTTCCATTGAACGGAACTTATACATCATAAATGTATGATTATGCAGTCCCACCCGCTCCTGTTTGTATATCAGCGGTCCCGGAGAAGTCAGCTTGATCATGATCACAGCAAACAACATTATCGGAGAAAACAGAATAATTGCAACGACCGATCCGAAAATATCCATCAACCGTTTTACCACCGCATTGAACGTATTGGTCAGCGGCACATAACGGATATTGATGACCGGAAGTCCCAGTAAATCTTCTGTATATGGTTTTGTCGGAATGATATTATTGTAATCAGGAATAAACTTCGTGTGTACTCCTGACTTTTCACACATTGCCACAATTTCCTGCAGCCGGTAATATTCACTCAGTCCCAAAGTGATTGCAATCTCGTCCAGCCTGTTTTCCGGCAGGATCACCATCAGATTTGCGATTCTTCCAAGCACTTTAATTCCGCGGTACATAGTTCCGGCTTCCACATTATCATCGAGGATTCCACGGATCTGATATCCCCACTGTGGATTTTCAAGTATCCGGTCAATATATGCTTCTGCTGCCTTACTGTAACCAACCAACAGGATATGCTTCTGATTCAGACCTCGTTTACGGATATCCCGCAACAGATAACGAATCGTGATACGGACCAATTCTTCCAGGAACATATTTATAAAATAGAAGAAAAACAACATATCACGGGAAAAGTTAATTTCTTTGAGCCACACATAAATGCACCCGATGATCAACAATATTCCCACCGTATTGGCTTTTACAATATTAGAAAATTCCAGTCTGCGTCCCTGCACCCGTTTCGGTGTATACAGATTAAATGCATAATACAGGATCAGATAAACCGGTACGATTCCAACCAGCGCTGTCATATACCATTCAAAAGATAAACTTCTGACCGCATCTACTGAAAAGGGACCCACGAATTTTAATGTCCATGCCAGCAGATAAGAAACAATGATCACAACAGCATCAATCACTACATGCATACGATTAAAGTACTTCTGATTATCTTTAATCAATATTTTTCACCTTTTAGTATTTCTGGTATGTTTTGTATTTACCATATTACTATAATACGCAATATACAAAACCACAACCAAAACATTTTGTTAATTAGCTTACACTTTTCTTACATATTATAGTCAGGATATATTTTCCTGTCAACAAAACTTACGTTCTCCAATGTTTCTTTCAGCCAAATCGTTACTATTCACTCCGTGCCCAGCAACACGCTGCGCGATGCACAGAATTTATGCTAATCGCATAAATTCGCGCGACATGTCTCGGGTTTTCTGTGACCTTCGCTCACCAAAAACACCTCGCGGGATATTACCAGTGAACAGTAACGTCAAATCTCCGTATCACATTGATCCACAACTGCAATTGAATCTTCCCGTAATTAGGAAGATTTTTCCATAAAAACGGTACTTTTTTATCTTTTTTGCACAGTGAAAAACCATTCTTAATCCCTGCTGCATATTCCCGCCCATATTTCTTTGAAGCAAAGAATATAAGTTTCACAGTGAATCCCAGCACCAGAAAAGGCAGATTCAGTAAAATCTGGAGCAATGGCATATTTTTATAAAGCATATAAACATTATTTCTGGAAGAATATCTGATTTTAAACTGATTATAGCGTGATCCTGAAGTTCCGCTTCCCACGTGATACACCCCTGCCTTCGGCAAATACCAGTTATCATACCCTGCTATCTGTGCCCGATATCCAAGATCAATATCCTCAAGATACGCAAAATGTTCCTCATCAAATCCTCCCAACTGCTTTACCAGTTCTGTCCGATAAATAGCAGCTCCGCCACAGGAAGCAAATATTTCCGCTCTTTTTCGTATTTTCTTCCGGTTTTCCTTTTGCCAAGCGCAAACGCCCAGCCAAGACAGTTATAATAATTTCCGGCATCGTCTATCTTCCCCGATCATGAAACTGCAGCATCCGAGCAGCTGCAGAAAAATGCATTCTTTTTCCTTTCAATTCCCCGATACAGTTCCAGAAGAAAATCGGGCTCTGCCTCGGTATCATTATTTAACAGTACTACATATGGTGTCTGTGTTGCTTCAATTCCGATATTCACTGCTTTACAAAAACCAGTATTTTCCGCAAGTGCAATTACCCGTACCCATGGATATTTTTCTTCTGTCAGTTCTCTGCTCCCATCTACGGAACCATTGTCCACAAATATCACATCGAATTCAGAAAAAGTCTGTCGTTTCAAACTGTCCAGACAACGTTCTACATACTGTATCCCATTAAAATTAGGAATCACAACAGTTATCTTCTTCATGGTATCTCCTTCCTTACGCACGCAGCGAATAATTCCATTTGCTCAACGTAAGGTTTTTATTATAATAAGGATCTCCCTGCTTTAACAAATCGATCCATCTGGTCCGCATAAATTCTATCTCCTGCTGGAACCGGCGCACTTTGTCTTCACTGTCCTCCGATCCCCTGGATTTGGATTCGTAATGATATAATTCCACCCTCGGATTATAGACCACAAGATATCCTGCTCTCACGCACCGCAGGCAAAGATCCACATCGTTAAACGCCACTGTCAGTGCTTCTTCAAATCCATCCAGACTTTCAAAAACAGTTCGCTTCATCATCATACATGCGGCAGTCACTGCGCTCAGATCCATCTGCAAAGATGCTTTGTGAAGATACCCACTTCTCGAACGTGGCATATTTAAGAATGCATGACCGGCGATCCCGCCGATTCCGATGATTGTTCCAGCATGCTGGATCGTATCGTCCGGGTAATACAGTTTTGCTCCCACGATACCCACTTCTTTCCGTTGGCAGTTCCCCAGCATTTCTTCCATCCAGTGAGGATTGATCACTTCCACATCATTATTCAAAAACAGCAGATACTCTCCGGAAGCCGATTTTTCTCCGAAATTATTGATGGCTGAATAATTAAATCCGAATTCCCAGATCACAATTTTTACGTTATTCCGTTTTTTCAGTTCTTCATAATATTCCCAGGTTTCTTTCTCCTGGCTGTTATTTTCTATGATGATTACTTCGTAATTGCAATATGTAGTTTTGGAAAATACCGAATCCAGACACTGTTTCAACGTATCTTTCTGATCTTTATTCGGGATCAGGACAGACACCAGCGGGGTTCCCTGCACCGGATATTCCACCTGATAGAAACCAAGATCTTTCGTATGACTCACGGTTCCCTCCACACCCTGTCGTTTCAGATGTGCTTCAATAGCTCTCTTTCCCGCCTCAAACGCATACATCTTGCTTGCCGGATTATCCGCCGTGGATGCCTGATGCGTCCGCCAGTGATACAGCACCTCCGGGATATGGCAGATCTTCTTCGCAGCCTCCGTACAACGGAAGATGAAATCATAATCCTGTGCCCCGTCATACTCTCTGCGGAACCCGCCCACCTGACGGATCAGACTGGTTCTCACCACGAAGAAATGTGTAATATAATTATTGGATCTTAACAGATCCACATTAAAATCCGGTTTGAAATGTGGCTGAAAATGTTCGCTCAGATCCGTCGTTACTTTATCTTCATCCGAATAAAAGACATCCGGCTCTTCTCTGCTCTGATTCAGTGCTTCCACGATCCGGTACAGTGCCTGTGGTGCCAGCAGATCGTCATGGTCAAGCAGACCGGTATATTCTCCGGCTGCCATCTCCATCGCTGCATTCGTATTTTCCGCGATTCCGAGATTTTCTTTCAGATTCTCCACTTTTACTCTGGCATCTTTCGAGGTGTATTCCCGGAGTACTTCCGACATCGCTGCATCCTCGGGGCTTGCATTGGCGATACACAGTTCCCAGTTTGTATATGTCTGCACCTCCAGTGATTCTATCATTTCCCGCAGGAATTTCGCCGATGTTTTATATGCCGGGACAACCACACTGATCAGTGGCTGTTTTTTCCACTGTTTCCTTCTTTGCCCTTCCAGTTCTTTTTCCGAAGGTTTGTGATTCTCAAACCATGGACCATAAGGCACTTCTTCCGGCTCCATCCGCTCACACAGACGCACCCAGAACTCTTTCGGTCCGTAATGTTTCAGATAGCGGATTCCCTTTTTTATCGTATACGGTTTTATCTTTTTGAGATAACGCATCCAGTTTCCTGAACTCATCGATACTCCTTTCTGTTGCCTCTTATCTGCTTTCGTAACTGTCCAGTGTCTTCCCGGTTAACAGTTTCTACCCTCTGAATAGCTACCTGTCTTCTATCGTCTCATACTCCGGAAATTCTTTCAGCGCTTTTACCACTTCCGCTGCTTCTTCCAGGGACAGACTGTAGTACATCGGCAAACGACACAGCCGTTCGCTCTCTTTTGTCGTGTAAACATCCTCGCCATGGAACCGTCCAAACTTCTTTCCGGCTGTTGCAGAGTGCAGTGGAACATAATGGAAAACACTCAGGATCCCACGCTCTTTCAGATAAGCCAGAAGCTTTGTACGCACCCTCAGATCTTTTACTTTGATGTAATACATGTGGGCATTGTGTGTGGCATACTCCGGAATATACGGGCGTTCCAGCACCCCTTTGTCTTCCAGTTCTTTCAGTTCTTCGTGATAGAAGTTCCAGATGGACAATCTCTTATCATTGATCTTGTCTGCCTCTTCCAGCTGCGCCCACAGATAAGCGGCATTCATATCGCTTGGCAGATAGGACGATCCATAGCCCACCCAGGTATATTTATCAATCTGTCCACGGAAATACTGGCTGCGGTTTGTTCCCTTTTCACGTAAGATTTCTGCAGGTTCCAGGTATCTGTCATCCTGAAAGAGAATCGCACCGCCCTCTCCCATGGAATAATTCTTTGTCTCATGGAAGCTGTAGCAGCCAAAATCACCGATTGTTCCCAGTGCTTTTCCTTTATAAAAAGCATTCACTCCCTGCGCGGCATCTTCCACCACTTTCAGGTTATATTTTTTCGCAATTGCCATGATCTCATCCATTGCACAGCTGACGCCTGCATAATGAACCGGCACGATTGCTTTGGTCTTTTCTGTAATTGCTTCCTCAATTTTTGTCTCATCAATGTTCATGGTATCCGGACGGATGTCCACAAACACGCAGGTGGCTCCCCGTAAAACAAAAGCATCCGCGGTGGATACAAAGGTATACGACGGCATGATCACTTCATCTCCCGGCTGAATATCCGCCAGAAACGCTGCCATCTCCAGTGCATGGGTGCAGGAAGTTGTCAGCAATACGTTTTTTGTCTGAAACCTTTCCTTCATCCACTGGGAACATTTTTTGGTAAATGGACCGTCTCCGCAGATCATACCGTTTTTTTCTACGGCTTCTTTAATATACTCTGTTTCTTTTCCCACAAACGGTGGGCGGTTAAAACTGATTCTCACTCTTCTCACTCCTGTTATTGTTTTGCTTTGATATCGGATTGTTCCGTACTTTTGACTCTTGTATCATCTCACATCGTATAAATCAAAATTCCTGCTATGATCAGCAGGTTTCCCACAAGTTTTCCTTTTGTGATCTTTTCGTTCAAGATCACTCTTGAAAAGATCAGAACAAATACATACGCAGCCGTATCGATCACCGGTCCAAACCGCATATCTACTTTTGTATAACACCAGGTGTTCAGAAGCAATACGCCGAAAAAGATCCCGTACGCCACGATCACCCGCCAGTTCAGATATTCCAGCAGCGGATTGCTGTATTTTTTATTGGCACTCTGTTTTAAGAGTACCTGGGAGATGGCAGTAAAAAATGTGCCTGCCAGCATCAGTAACATAAACATTCTATTCATAGCGCTGCACCACCCATACGCCGGTGAGAACTACCAGGATACCGATAATATTCCGTACCGACAGATTTTCATGAAAGATCACCACTGCCCAGATCTGCGACCACAACAGGTACACACTCTTGTTGGCATACGCAGTGGACAGGGAAAACTTCTTTATCACCTGCTGCCATGCAATGGCATAGATTCCGCAGTTTCCGATCATCAGTGCCAAGAACACATAAAGCCAGATACTTCCCAGCCCGTGCCGGTTATACTGCACAGATGCCATCTTGGAAAATACGCTGGTCAGGGAAAACAGCAGAATATTCAGGTGAAGCTGTATGTAATTCTTTACTTTTTCCATTGTTTTTTCCTTTTATTTTTTTGTATATCGTCTTTACGAGCGATACCATATCATCTTATTATACCATTCTTATACTTTCGCTTCAAGAATACTTTTCTATTGCAATTTACACTTACAATCGACTTGGGTCCACTGGCAATTATTGATATGCATTACAGGCAAAAAAGTGCCTCGTAACAGGCACTTTTTCTTATTGTTCCATATGTTGTTTTTCTCTTTGTTTGATCTTCCGTAACAGCCAGAACCAGAGTGCGCCGATTTCATCAGATAACTCACTGCCAGAGAAATACTTCCGCCCTGCATTCCATATTGCTGTATCAGCAAATACGCACCAAAATAGCTGACCGGAAGTATGATCACATTGCATATAACCAGTCCTTTGATTTCTCTTACTACCGTAAGCAGTGCACATAAAAACCACACGATGGCAGTCAGAATCGTACAGCCTATAAGTGGAAACAGCAGATCTTCATGCGCTGCCACCTCATCCCCGTACAAAAGTTCCAGCCCCCAGTGTCCGAAGATCTTTCCTCCTCCCAGAGCGACAACACTGATCAGCAAAATTGCTGCCATACATTTGCGAAAGGTTTTCCAGAAATCCCGGATATTTCCACTGCTGTACTGTTCGGCAAACAGCGTAATAAACGGGTTAAATACATAGGATGCTCCCATCTGAACGATCATTGTGGGTGCTGCAACTGATCCATAGATACCGAGTGCTGCACCTCCCAGAATTTTTTCCATGACCAGACGCGGGATCGTCGGAATGACCGATGACATAGTCTGGTAACATAACAGCGGAAAGCATTCCGCCATCAGTGTTATATTTTTTTTCTCTTTCAGATGGATCTTTATGGTATCCAGCTTCTTTGCCCGTGGAATATCATAGAAAAAGATCACCAGCCAGGAAACCAGTGCCATAGCAAGAATGGCTGCCAGCAGATTCTGTGTCACTGCCAAGTAACCGCCACAAAATCCCGCAAAATGAAAAGGATTCCTTTCACCATCCAGGACTTTCCGATCCAGTCCATCCGCCATTTTTTCTGACAGATTCCGGCATAGACATCATAGAACGCTTCCGCCATCTTAAACAGACAGTATGCAACGATACACAGACTCGATCCGTAGCTGTATCCGGCAATCAGTGCATAACCTACGCAGACCAGGAATGAAAGGATACATATGATCAGACGGCTGCTCACATAGATACCGGAGGTGTATTTTTCTTTCATGTCCGATACCTGATAATTGCGGATACCCTGCATAGCGATGCTGTAAAATACATTGTTAACCGACATGGCAAGGGTAAGGATTCCCGCTGTTTCCACTCCGGACAGCCGGACCACCAGTACACTGATCAGCCACTGTGTGATCAGATATACCATACTTCCCGCCGAGTTCCAGATAATACTCTTTTGTATTGATACTTTTTTTTCTTCCATTTTTTTCCTTCTTGTTCAGCCTACCAGTTTTGCCAGAAGTTTCAGTCCGTGCACCCGGAGTGCACACACAAAGATCCACGGTCCGATCTTTTGTACCGCCGGAAGCTGGTGAAAATATCCCACTTTTATGTAGGGATTTTTATAGCATCGCGGGAAACAGGTTTCCATGATTTCCTGTACTTCCCGGCACATCCCGTCCTTCACCTCTTTGCGGCATCCTCTTCCCGTATCAAACAACAGACTCGTCATGATCCTGCTGATAAAAAATTCCAGTTTCAGTGGATCCATCGGATGCTCTTTATCTGTACAGAATGCAATGGCATCCCGCAATTCTCCAAAAGGCAGCTGCCACATCTCCAGTTTCCGGTTTTTGATCGTCGAAGTTGTCGACTGAGGATTCGCACGGTAATAATATTCTCCGTCCTCAATGGTCTGAATGTTGGCGGCAACGGCTTCCAGTTTTAAAATCAGCGGAATGTCCTCACAGATCACACCTTCCCGGAAACGGATCTTCCAGGTGTCAAACAACTGTCTTCGAACCAGACGGTTACAGCAAAGATACGACGGAATCCGAATCCCTTTTTCCTGATAATTGATCTCATACTTCTGAATGATCTCGCCCTGCTCCGTCACCTTGGTATAATTACACATGACCATATCTGACTTCTGCTCTATAGCGGTATCATACATTTTCTTCAGAAAATCTTGTCCTATGTAATCGTCACTGTCCACAAACGCCACGAACTCTCCGGATGCCATCGCCAGTGCATGGTTTCGCGCCGCTGACTGTCCCTGATTTTCCTGATAGATTGCATGAATCTTATCCGGATAATTTTTCTCATATTCTTTCAGTATATCAGCCGAGTGATCTTTACTTCCGTCATCTACCGCAAGGATCTCAATTTTCTCAAGGGACTGCTGTAAGATTGAATCCAGGCATCTGCGAAGATAGCGTTCTGCATTATAGACCGGAACAATCACCGATACTCTGATAGTTTCTTTATTTTCCAAATGTCATTACCTCTTCTCCCGGAAACTGAATCTCTACAGGCATATGATTTACCCTGTCTTTTTCATCCGGAAGTTTCATATAATCTCCGTAGCATCTGGTAAGGATGGCATCATATCCACATGGAATCTTCACGGTGATATCCTCAAACGGCACCTCTACCAGCTGTTCCATCTCTTTTTTCTCAATAATCCATTTTTTTGCGTCTGCTGCAAACGTTGTCATCCGGGAACTTCCTTTCTCCGGTTTCTTCATAAATGCCTGATTGCACTTTTTCCAGACCATCTTGGCAGAAATCCCGCAAAGATGCATTCCCCCATGCAGAATATGCCAGATGGATCGCATCACAAAATCCTTTGCCGGTCCGTACTGACCGATCTGCGGCTCTTTGACTTTATATATACTCAAAATCATCCCCCATCGTACCGCCCGGTTTAGCTGTTTTTCCATCTCTTCTTCATCATCAGAAATCTCATCATACGGAAAGATATCAATATAGAACCCGGTAACGCTTCCCGCCTTTTGCAGACTGTTTTCCACAAAACGAGTGCGATTCATGCGTAGTTTTGCAAAATACAGATGATATTCCGGATCCGTATCCACAGTCTGAAGAAAATACTCTTCCCCGCATTCTTTCTGTGCAATCTGAAGGAATCTCTCATAGTCTTCTCTCGGCATTCCCACATCAATATCATCGTCCCAGGGAATAAATCCTTTATGCCGCACCGTTCCGAGAAGTGTCCCGAACGCCACAAAATAACGCAGATGGTATTTTTCGCAGATTTCGATATATTTGCATAAAATCTGTTTTTCCACATCCTTGATTCGATTCAATATTTCCGTATCGTATTCTCTGTACTGCAAAACTGTTCCTCCCCCACTTTTTTCTGCGTTGATCTTGCACCATTATATCTGTTGTAAAATCCATTGTCAGGCGAGCCGTTTCCCCGGAAAACCTTGAAATAAAGGATTGAAAATGATATGATGAAGCACAGAACACAACCCTTTAAGAAAGGAAATACAAGATACTATGAGTTTATATTCTGTTGTTGTTCCGGTCTATAATTCGGAACATACCTTAACGGAACTTTATACACGTCTCGAGAAAGTCTTCCGTGAAACCGTGCAGGAACCCTTTGAACTGATCCTTGTGGATGATGGTTCCAAAGACCGATCCTACCAGATCATCGGAAGAACTTCGACAGAAAGATCCCCGTGTGAAGATCATCCAGATGGCTAGAAACTTCGGACAGCATCCGGCACTTCTGTGTGGATTCTCTCATGCGGAGGGAGATTTCATCATTACCATGGATGATGATCTTCAGCATCCCCCGGAAGAGATCCCGAAGCTGATCAACACCATCAGAGAGCGGGACGATGTGGATGTCATCATCGCCAGCTATGAAGGCAGAAAGCACGGACCGATCCGCCGTCTCGGAACCAAGTTCTGTCTGGGCCACCTCCAAAATGCTTGGAAAAGACCCGAATCTGCAGATCACCAGTTTTCGTCTGATCCGCCGTTTCCTCGTGGAAGCCATGTTGCAGACAAACACCTATCTTCCGCAGATCGGCAATCTTCTGGTGTTAAGTTCCAACCGTATCATCAATGTACCGGTGCATCATGATGCAAGAGCCTACGGAAAAAGCGGTTATTCTTTCCGCCGTCTGGTCAGAGACCTGCTTTACGATATCACTTCCCACTCAGCATTCCCGCTGCTTTTAGTACGTGATCTCGGCATCTGCAGTTTTCTGGTCAGTGTGGCACTTGGAATCTTTTTCCTGATCCGCTATTTCCTCTACGGTATTTCCGTGGAAGGCTGGACTTCCCTGATGCTCGTACTGCTGGCATTTTTCGGTATCACCCTGCTTTCCATTGGAATCATGGGGATTTATCTAATGAATATTCTGAACGAATCCAAGAAAATGCCGCATTATGTCATCCGTAGAAAAGATGTCTGACAGGAGGATTGTATGAAACAGGAAATTGGAGGATATCTGGAACTGGAAGTTTTCCACGGGAAAGAATACTATCCTGATCTTGTAAAAGTGAATCTTGGGCGTACAGCCCTCTGCTGGCTGCTGGAATCCCGGAAGATTGAAACGCTCTATCTTCCGTTTTTCCTTTGTGACTCCGTAATTGATACCTGCTTGAGGCAGGGAATCCACGTGAACTTCTATTCGCTGAATGAGGATCTTACGCCGGCTCTTTCTCCCGACCTTTCCCTTCATCCAGGAGAATACCTCTATCTGGTCAATTATTACGGGCAGCTGACGGATGAAAAGATTCTTTATTATAAAAAAATACTATAAAAATATTATCGTGGATCACACCCACGCCTTTTTTCAGCATCCGCTTCCCGGCGTGGATACTCTGTATTCCTGTCGCAAATTTTTCGGGCTGAGTGACGGTGCCTATCTTTCCACAGATGCCACGCTCACTACCGGAAAAGAGCAGGATGTCTCTGCGGAACGTATGGGACATATTCTCGGCCGTTTCGAAAAAGATGCCGGAACGTATTATCAGAAAATGTTAGACAACGCTGCGACCTATCATCATATGAAGATTCTCACTATGTCCCGCCTGACACAGAATCTGTTAAAAGCCATCGACTACGAACAGATCCGTCAGAAACGGAATGAAAATTACAGATTTCTGAAAGAACTGCTTCCCTCCGATTCACCTTTTACCCGCGTGACACCGGACGGACCCTTCGCCTATCCTTATTATCATAAAAACGGAATTGCACTGCGGAAAGCCCTGGCGAAAGAAAAAAGTCTTTGTTCCAACCAACTGGTCCAACGTGATCCGGGACTGTGCACCCGAATCTTACGAATATCAGTGGGCGGCAGACATTCTCCCGCTCCCCTGCGACCAGCGTTACGGAAACGAAGAGATGCAGCGGATCGCAGACGTGATCCATGCACTGGAACCTTAGAACGTGTCTGAAAAATCATTTTCGCAATCTGCAAACCCCAGTTTGCGAAAAGCCTTTTTCAGACACGCTCTAGAAGAAAGGATTATTATGAATAAACGTTTACTGATTCTCGGAACCCTCGGGGAATTTGAACAGCTGGTGCAGAAAGCCAGAGCCCGGGGCATCTATACCATCGTTTGTGACGGATACCCGGACGGTCCGGCACGTGCCTTTGCAGACGAATCTTATGTGATCCCGGTTACCGATACGGACCGGATTGCCGCCCTTTGTAAAGAAAAACAGGTGGACGGAATTCTCACCTCGTTTTCCGATCTTCTGCTGGAATGTATGGTGAAGATTTCCGCAAAAGCAGGTCTTCCCTGCTATCTGAACCCGGAACAGCTTCCCTGGTATCGTGACAAATCCGCCACCCGGGGACTGCTCGAAGAACTCGGTCTTCCCTCCCCTGGTTTTGCAAAAATCCCCACTTCCGGATTGACTCCGGAGCTGATCGCTCACCTGCATTTTCCTCTGGTGACAAAACCACTGGATAAATACGGCTCCCGCGGCATCTATGTGGTACACAATCTTGAAGAACTGAAACAGGCAATCACTGAGACCGCTTCTTTCACCGATCTTCCTGAGATTCTCGTAGAAGAATATAACGACGGTTACGAATTCAATATGATGACCTGGGTACATAAAGGAAAAGTCCATGTAATCAGCATCGCAGATCGCGAAAAGACGGACATCGGACCGGGTGAGATCCCGATCAGCACCCGAAATGTCTATCCATCCTGCCTGTATGAACAGGTGGTTACTCCGGCAACCGATCTTTTACAGTGCTACGCCGACAAAACCGGGCAGAAAGAGGGGGCGTTATCCATGCAGTTTTTCTGGAAACCGGAAAACGGCATCCAGGTCTGTGAGATTGCAGCCCGATTCTTCGGCTACGAACACGAACTGACCGATATGGTATACGGGTTCTCCATCGAGGATCTGCTGTTAAATTACCTGTATGATGTTCCTGCACTGGAACAGATGCTGGATCAGCACGATCCACGAAAACCGATTTGCCACGGAGCTGTCCTGTATTTTCAAGGACGCCTGTTACAGATCCGTGATCTTTCTGTTCCGCAGAAACTGGCATCTCATTCTGCGGTAAAAAAACCATGGATTTTTTATCACGAAGGAGAAGCTGTCATTGCCCACGGACCGAATCCTTATGTGGCACTGTACTATATCTCCTGTCCGTCCAGAAAAAAACTAGATCAGGTTACCAATGAATTTTTCGCTTCTATGACCATCCCGTCTTTGGATGGAAAAGAAGTCCTTTATCGTAACCAGATGCCTGACTATCCAAAAACAAAATAAGCACAAAAAATGAGCTTATACAGAAATCATTTTCCTGTATAGCTCATTTTTTATAGTTATTTTTAATAAGCCGCCCGATATACCAGCACATACGTCAGCAATACAGAAATTGCTGCTGTCCCCTGTCCGATCCTGCAGATCCATATGCTTATTTTTTCATTTCTGATCAGTTTTTCACTCCAGTTTTCATATCCCAGTGTCACAAAATAGAAAAATGGAAGCGCCATCGGCATGATATAGCGTCCCTGCGCCTGAAAATCACTTGCATAAGCATAATACACCAGCAATCCAACCGGTATCACCATAGCTCCCACCATACAGATATGCATCCAGTTTCTCATATTCCACCATCTGTTTTTTCTCCATATCTCAGTGATAAGAATTCCATCTGCATCGGCTTTTTTCTCTTTTTTTACAAATTCCGTGGTCAGACAAAATTCCCGACGCAGTCTCCAGCTGTTTCCAAGAATTCCCACTGCAAACACGATCAGATACACTTTACTCCACAGATATGGCATAAAAATATCAAGATGTCCGAACGTTCCCACAAAGCTTACCAGTACCGTAACCAGCCAGTTATGCTGCCATTCTCCAGGTACCCACCATATCATATCCAGAACACTCATTCCCATATTTACCGGAAGCACCCGATTGGAGGGTTTTAACTCATCGATCGCGTATTTTTCCGCATAGATGGAAGAGGTTTTCATTCCCAGAAAATCTCCGTCATACAAGATTCCGCTCCGGATAAACCACCATCCGGCCACAAGAAAGACGATTCCCAGCATCAGGCAGCCTTTCTTCAGCAGCTGCTGCCAGTCCCATTTCTGTTCTCCACACTTCATCATGCAGCCTGCAAAAAATACGGCGCTCATCAGAAGATATCCATATGCGTTGTAATAAGACAACATACACAATCCCATGGCAATTCCCATCTGTACACAGACTTTCAGGGTCCAGCCTTCCTTACACGCCCTGCACCAGCAGTACAGGATCCAGGCTGTCGTAAAAAGTGCCAGTCCATCCGTATTGATATAAGAAAACAGAAAACAGGTTCCCGGAAGAAAGCACACCAGAACTGCAAACAGCCTTCCTGTCTCTTTTTTCCGAAATAACAGTTCTCCTATCTTCCAGGTAAACCATGCCATTCCGCATCCCAGAAGGACATTCACCATACGCGCCGCAATCACCGTAGCCCGAAAACTGTCCGTAAATACCTGCACAACCTTTGCAAATACTGCTCCTGCCATATAAGGAAGAATTGGATTAAACGCATAGGAGATGCCCCAGTTGGCATTCCGTATCTCCGGATCCCGTCCATCCGGCAAGGTTCCATGCTTTACAATAAATTCGACGATCTGGTAGCGCATACTTTCATCCGGTGAGGCATCGAACGGTGCCGCCAGCGCCCAGGAAAGATAAAATACAAAAACCAGAAGTACAAAAATCCATATTGCATATTCTTTTTTCACTGTTTTTACTGTTTTTTTCATTCCATCACCCTTTATGCCTGAAAATAACCAGTTTGCTTGCCACATAATTCAAGATGATTACAAGTACATTTGCCGCACATTTAATCAGTACGTCATTGAATCCGCACAGATCAGCAAAAATAAACATACATGCCCAGTCCAGTATTCCCGTAGCCAGACGACAGGAGAAAAATGAAACTATCTCTTTCCCTATTTCTTCCCTTGCACTGGCTTCGCTGTGAAATACCCATTTTCTGTTAGTAAGATATGCAAACAGAACCGATAAAATCCATGCAAGTACAGTACTCACCATAACCGATAAACCAAACGGATGCGCAAAGATCCAATAGCTCACAATATTAACAAGCGTTGTCAGAACGCCGAAGACACCGTACGGAATAATGTCTTTGTACTTGTCCCATAGCTTTTCTATATTCATCTTTTCCACCTTTCTTTTAAAAAAGCAGGTACATTTCCACCATGCACCCGCTTTTTTGGTTGTTTATAATCGTTTCAGTGAAAAATCCTGGCTGTCCAGGGTCAGGTTTGGATTATAGAACGGATCGCCGTTCTTCAGAATATCGGGCCAGCGTTTCTCAAACGTAGCAATCTCCTGATTGAATCTTGCCACTTTCTCCGGAGTATCTTCCAGTCCTCGGGATTTGGATTCGTAATGATACAGTTCCGCATATGGATTGTACACGATCAGATATCCTGCCTGTCGAAGTTTCATACAGAAATCAATATCGTTAAATGCCACCTGCAGTTCTTCACTCAAACCACCGACTTTCTCAAACGCTTCCCGTTTTACCATCATACAAGCTGCAGTCACCGCACTGTAATCCTGTGCACAGATGTATCCGGTGGCAGTATCCGGTAAATCCACGCTTTGTTGTACGAACAGTGTCCGGCGATTCCACCGAAACCGATGACCACGCCGGCATGCTGGATCGTAGTCATCTTCATAATACAGTCTCGCACCCACAGCACCCACATCTTCTCTGGTACAGTAAACCAAGCAGTTCCTCCAAACAATCGTCATTGATGATCTCGGTATCGTTGTTTAGGAGCAGGAAATACTCTCCTTTGGCATACTGCACACCGAAATTATTGATGGCAGAATAATTAAAGTGCCCTTTATAATACACCACATGCACTTTCGGATTAACCGCTTCAAGCTGCTCGTAATATGCAAAAGTTTCTTTTCTTCGCTGTTGTTCTCCACGATAATATATTCATAATTGGTATATGTGGATTTTGCTTCGATCGAATCGATACACCGTTTCAGATCATCAATATGATCTTTATTCGGAATAATGATCGAGATCAGTGGGTCATAATCCCGCAGGAATTTTGTCCGGTAGAGTCCCAAAAACTCTCCCTTGCTCACTTCCACTTTTACACCGATCCGGTCATAATGCGCCTGCACCGCCCGTTGTCCCGCATCAAAGGCATACAGCTTGCTCTCCGGATTCTCCGATGTAGAATCTTCATGGCAGCGCCAGTGATACAGGATCTTCGGAATATGATGGATCTTTTCCGCTCCCGCATGTTCCACACAGCGGAAGATAAAGTCATAATCCTGTGCTCCGTCAAACTCTCTGCGTAACATTCCGACCTCATCAATCAACGTTTTCTTCGCCACAAACAAATGGCAGATATAATTGACCGTACACAGCAGATCCACGTTATAATCCGGTTTGAAATGTGGCTGGAAGAACTTGTGTCCATCCATCGTCATCTTATCTTCATCCGAATATAGAACCTCTGTTTCCGGTTTCTCATTCAGTACTTTCACACACTCATACAGGGCATGTGCCGTCAGTTCGTCATCATGATCCGCAAATACCACAAACTCACCCGTTGCCGCCTCGATCGCAGCATTCGTATTTTCTGATATCTGTAACTTTTCCTGATGATCGATGACTTTGATTCTGCTCTCTTCCTTCTGTAACTGTTTTAACAGTTCCCGGATCGGAGAATCCGCACCGCTTCCGTCAGACAGGCAGAGTTCCCATTTGCCATAAGTCTGCGCCTGCAGAGATTCCACCAGCGCACGGAGATATTTTTCCGGTGTTTTATAAAGCGGTACAACCACACTGAAGGTCGGTTCCCAGGAAAAATGTTCTTTTCGCTGGTGTTCCAGTTCTGCTTTACTTGGCAGATGTTTCGGAAGCCATTTCTGATAGATCACAGCTGCTTTGTTTTTATTTTTTACTTTTCCGGCCACTTTTTGGGCAAGTGCTGCCGGACCGTGCAGTTTCAGATAACGGCCACCCTTTTTGCAGTACTCATTCATCTTTTCTGTAGCAAGCTGTACCGGCTGCAGGTGAATCTGTCTTCTTACCGTATCGAACCTGCCTCAATACAATATAAATTCTTTCAGCTGCTGGTAGTGCAGTTCAAAAAAGAACCCACATTTTTCATTCTACCTCTTGCCTCCGGATACTGATTCTGTACATCGACACGTTTCAGGTGCTGGATCTCACATGGAATTCTGTTTCCGCGGGAATTCTCCAGATAAACTTTTAGCGGTTTCGTATAAGCTGCCCAGCCACGCACCCGGCAGATGCCGAGTTTCCGGTCCACTTCGGAA
>ENA-OPYX01000482-OPYX01000482.1-human-gut-metagenome-genome-assembly--contig:-NODE-482-length-23290-cov-3.548504_pt1 | contig 23290 bp, 24 predicted proteins | sample MGYA00242639_ERZ504486 | MGnify/ENA primary metagenome ERZ504486 (study PRJEB26092, sample SAMD00036296) | human gut metagenome | host: Homo sapiens | study: EMG produced TPA metagenomics assembly of... | reverse complement strand
CAGCCAATGATGCAGCCGTTGCACTTGGAGAGGCAGTGGCTGGAAGTGAAGCAAATTTTGTAAAAATGATGAATAAGAGAGTCAAAGAACTTGGAGCAACCAATACACATTTTGCAAATCCGAATGGACTTCATTTAAGTGATCATTATTCTACAGCGTATGATCTTTATCTGATCTTTAAAGAAGTAGCTAAACATAATGAATTCTTTAATATTGCAGGAAGATCAAGCAGTAGGATTGAATATCTTGGTTCCAAGGGAGAACAAAAGATTTATGATATGGCTTCCACAAACCAGTATATTGCCGGAACATACACACTTCCAAGCCAGGTATATATGATTGGAGGCAAGACTGGTACAACAACACAGGCGGGTTCTTGTCTGATTCTTCTTACAAAGAATAAAGACGGTGAGGAATTCATTTCCGTGGTGTTAAAAGGCGTTACAAAATCAGCTCTTTACCATACAATGACAGATATATTATCAAAGGAAAACTAAGATGGAACGATACAAAGCTTACAGCACACATTTAAAGGAATTATATGGAGAAAAAGTATATAAATTACCAGTTAATCTTCCGGTGACTTGTCCAAACCGTATGGATGGAGATGGGTGCACTTTCTGTGGAGGTGTGGGAACCGGCTTTGAAGCTATGAACAGTGAGGTATCTGTAAGTGAACAGCTGAATGCGACAAAAGGAAAGATCACAAAACGCTATAAAGCAAAGAAATTTATCGCATATTTTCAGAATTATACGAACACATTCCTGCCGGTTGACAAGTTTGAAAAGTATCTGGTAGAAGCAGCACAGACGGAAGATATTGTAGGAATTTCGGTATCCACAAGACCTGACTGTATTACGAAGGAATATTTAGACTGTTTAAAGAAGATTTCTGAAGAATATCAGGTGAAGATCTCTATAGAATATGGACTTCAGACAGTCAATTATAAGACTTTAAACAAGATCGATCGAGGACATACACTAGCAGAATATCTAGATGCTGTGTTAATGACAGCACCATATGGATTTGAAATCTGCACTCATATTATTTTGAATCTGCCAGGAGATGACATGACGGATGTGATCGAGACAGCAAAGATTCTTTCTGCACTTCCAGTGCAGATCGTAAAATTACATTCTCTTTATATTCCCAAAGGATCAAAAATGTATGAGGAGTATAAAGAAGGAAAAATAACTCTTTGTGATCCAGAAGAATATCTGGACAGACTGGTAAACTTTATCTGTTATGTACGAAAAGATATGGTGATCGAGCGTCTATTCAGCAGAGTGCCCAAGGAAGATGCATCATTTTCTAACTGGGGCATCAGCTGGTGGAAATTAAAAGATCGATTTGACGAGATCATGGAAACAAATGATTATATGCAAGGATGTAAATTTGACTATTTAAATGGAGCAGCGCTCAGGCGATGGGAGATTTAAGAGATGGCAGCAAAACGAAGACGAAAAACAAAAATACATTGGAATATTGGAATGATCATTTTTGTAGTCATATTGGTCTACATCCTGCTTAATGTCATCCTGTTTCTAGGCAAGAAAAAGCTGACTGTCTACAAGGTGACGGAAGATAAGATCACCAATACCTTATCGTTTACAGGAATTGCGATTCGTGATGAGGAACTTCTAAAGGCTTCACAAAGCGGTTATATTACCTATTATGTAGAAGAAGGAAAACGGATCAAGAAATCAGGAACGGTCTTTACGGTTGATAAAGATCAGAAGGTTCAGGATGCATTTGTAAGTCAGGTGCAGCAGCTTGAGAAAAATAAAAAAGTGATCGATGATGAAGAGATTCAGCATAAGATCACAGATTATCAGTCTGTATATAGTGATCATAAGTTCAGCACGGTTTATGATCTGAAATATGATCTCAAGAATGCAATCCTCAACTTAAGTGAAGATTCTATGAAAACAGTTATAGAAGCAGTCAAACAAAAGCTTGGGGATACAAGTTTTGAGACACAGAAAAGTACAAGTAGTGGGGTAACACAATTTTATTCTGATGACTTTGACGGTAAGAGCGCAAAAGATATCACAAGCAAGGATTTTGACCAAAGTCAGTATCGTGTTCAGAGGTATAATATGTCCGATAAAGTAAAGAAAGGCAAAGTTGTAGCTAGGATCAACAAAAGCGAAAAATGGCAGATCGTAATTCCACTAGAAGCAGATCAGTATCGGATGTTGAAGGATAAAAGTGAAGTGTCGGTTCGTTTCCTGCAAGATCAGACAACAGCCACAGCAACGGTGGAAGTCGCCAAAAAGGGAAGTTCGTATTTTGGATATCTTAAGTTTAATGATTACGCGGTACGTTATATCAATGAGCGCTACTTAGAAATCGATGTGACGCTTGATTCCTACAAGGGATTAAAGATTCCAAACACATCCATTGTAAAGAAGAAATTCTACCAGGTTCCAGTAAAATACCTTACAAAAGGAGATAACAGTGCGAAAGAACAGTTTACCGTACGTGATACAAGCAACAAAGGCGATGTGACGGTGGAACAAAAGAGCTTTACGATCTATGGAAGAACGAAGGATTACTGTTATCTTGATCCAGAAGAAGTTGGAGAGAACGTAGTGCTTCAGGCAATGGATTCCAAAGATACATTTTTGATTGAGAAAATGAAGACATTAAAAGGAGTTTATTGTACAAATCAGGGATATGCGGATTTCCGTCCAATCGATATTCTGATCGAGAAAGATGATTATTCGATTATTGCAAATGATACCAATCAGGGAGTTAGTCGGTATGATTTCATTGTTCTTGATGGAACAACGATCAAGGAAAACCAGATCATATATTAAGGCATATAAATTTATAAGAATTACAGAAAGAAGGAATTGGATATGTTGATCGAACGCTATAATGAAGTAAAGAAACATGTAGAAGAAGCTTGTAAACGTGTAGGACGTGATCCACGAGAAGTGACAGTGATTGCAGTCAGCAAGACCAAACCATTAGAAATGGTAGAAGAATTAAGAAAAGAAAAAGTACTTGATTTTGGAGAGAATAAGGTACAGGAGATCAGAGATAAGTACGCAAATATCAGTTGGCCGGTAAGATGGCATCTGATCGGACATCTTCAGACCAATAAAATTAAATATATCGTGGATAAAGTAGCATTGATCCATTCTGTAGATTCCATAAAACTTGCACAGGCGATCGATAAAGAAGCTGCAAAGCATGATGTCAAAGAAGTTCCAATTCTGATCCAGGTGAATTTTGCACACGAAGATACCAAATTTGGATTGAATCCAGAAGATGTTTTTGATGTGGTGAAAGAGATTTCTGCCTTAGAACATGTAAAGATTAAAGGGTTAATGCAGATTGCACCATTTGTTGACGATCCAGAAGACAATCGTAAGTATTTCCGTGCGATGAAGCAATTATCTGTTGACATCAACAACAAAAACTTCGATAATGTAGATATGAGTATACTTTCCATGGGAATGACCAATGATTATGAGATCGCAGTAGAAGAAGGTGCGACAATGGTAAGAGTTGGAACGGCAATCTTTGGAGAGAGAAACTATAATATTTAGTGGAGGAAGATCTATGAAAGGTACAGTTGACAAACTGCTGAACTTTATGAAACTATCAGACGATGAAGAGTACGATGAAGAATATGAAGAGTACGAAGACGATGAGGAAGAAGAGGAAGAACCAAGAAGTACTTTCTCCTTCTTTAAGAAGAAAGAGCCTGAAGTAGAAGAAGAAAGCAGTAACAGCAAGATAAGTCAGCCGTTTGATAATACAATTACAGCAAGCAGAGAAGCAAAGAAACGAAGATTTACAAGTACAGGAAGCAAGGTCGTATCTATGAATGGAAGAGGCGTGGAAGTTTATGTAATAAAGCCACAGGATTTTGCAGAAGCACAGACGGCAGCTGATCTTTTAAAAGAAGGAAGAACAGGTTGTGATCTAATCTGGAAGGTGTAGAACTTACAGTTGCACAGAGAAGTATTGATTTTGTGGGCGGAGCAACTTATGCGATCAATGGATCCTTACAGGCAGTATCAAACAATATTTTTATTGCAGCACCAGACAGTATTGAAGTCAGTGGAGATTTAAAAAGCGAGATCATGAATGAGAATACGATCTCACCACAGTTAAAATAAAAGGTCATGAAGGAAGAAGAGTTATTAAAGAAACGTCTGTTGGAATTATGTGAGAAAGCATATAATCAGAATATCTATACATATACACACTTTCTGAATGAATATGAACAGAGTATCTATCAGGATATGAAGCAAGAACTTGCTTATGCACATCCAATACTTGTTGGAGGGCATAAGTATTTTACAAGGGCAGTGGTGATGTTTGGCTCAGAAGAATTATTTGGTTATCAGGGTGAGGTTCCAGTGGTTTGTGCCAGGATCTCACCTGTTTTTGATAAATTCGCAGAAGAATTAAGCCACAGAGATTATCTTGGAGCATTGATGAACCTTGGGATCGAGAGACATTTGATCGGTGATATCCTGATCGATGGGAGATATGCCTATATTTTCTGTATGGAACATATCATAGGTGTGATCAAAGAACAGCTTGATCAGGTAAGACATACACGAGTTTTTGTGGAAGAAGTTTCATGGGAAGAGACCGGATATGTTCAAAAATACAAGAAAAAAGAAGGATTTGTTGCGTCAATGAGGCTGGATGTTCTGGTTTCACAGGCTTTTTCTTTATCCAGGAATATCAGTGAGAAGCTGCTAAAGAGCCAGAAAGTATTTCATAATGGAAAGATGTGTTTATCAGGTGGACAAAAGATCAAACAGGGCGATATCATATCCGTGCGCGGATATGGGAAGTTTCTGGTGGAAGATTTAGGAAAACATCAAAAAAAGGCCGTCAGTTTATTACGTTGGCGATCTTTCAATAGGAGGATATATGATTACACCAGTTGAAGTATTAGGAAAAGAACTAAAAAGAGGATTTGGATATAAAGCAGTCGAAGTCGACGAATTCTTAGAAGAACTAGCGAAAGACTATGAGAAAGTTTATAAAGAAAACAACGAACTGCGAGAGAAAGTATCTGCATTGACAGAGAACTTAAGCCATTACCGCACGATCGAAGAATCCTTAAAGAGAGCATTGGTTCTTGCGGAAGAGACATCCAAAGAGACGATCGAGAATGCAAACAATAAAGCACAGGCATTAGAAGCTGAAGCATCCCGTAATGCAAAACAGTTGGTATCAGAGGCAGAGGATCAGGCAGAGAAGATCTTAACAAGTGCGAAAGAAGACTTTAAAGAAGAGAAAGAACAGCATGAAAAGACGATTGAGAATTATCAGAAGTTGATCCGTAAACTGGAAAGTGATTATCAAAGCTACAAAGCCAGAATGAAGCAGTTTATCAATGGGCAGATGGATATTTTAGATAATCCTGTTTATGAGATGGAATTCGAAATTGCAGGATGCGAGCAGACAGATGGAGATGAAGAAGATGAACAGCAAAAACAATTTGGAAATGAACAATAAGATTGAGATCTGCAATGAAGGAAAGAAAGCATATGATATCGTATTAAGAGATTCCTTTGCAGACCTCCTGGACCAGATGGAATTCCTTGAAATTGAGAAGAAAAAAGTCTGCATTGTGACAGAAAGTAATGTTGCACCGATCTATTTAAACGAAGTTTGTGAATTGATCTCATCCAAGGCTTCCAAAACGATCACATTCAGTTTTGAAGCTGGGGAAAAACATAAGCAGTTAAAGACGATCGAAGCATTATATGAAGAACTGATCATCAACCATTTTGACCGACAGGATCTGTTGATCGCTCTAGGTGGAGGGGTTGTCGGGGATATGACAGGATATGCTGCTGCAACATATCTTCGAGGCATTGATTTTGTACAGGTTCCAACAACACTTCTATCTCAGGTTGACAGCAGTATCGGTGGAAAGACTGGTGTTGATTTCTTACAGTATAAGAACATGGTTGGGGCTTTCCATCAGCCAAAACTTGTATACATCAATACAACAACCTTAAAATCTCTGCCAGAGAGAGAATATTTCTCTGGAATGGGAGAAGTGATCAAACACGGATTGATCAAAGATGCCGATTATTATGAATGGATCAAAGAAAATATAGATGCGATCAAGGCAAGAGAGCATGAAGCAGTGAGAGAAATGATCTATCAAAGCTGTCTGATCAAAGGTGGTGTGGTAGAACGTGATCCAAAGGAAAAGGGTGAGAGAGCGCTATTAAACTTTGGACATACTTTAGGGCATGCGATCGAGAAACTAAAGGATTTTACATGGCTTCATGGAGAGTGTGTGGCAGCTGGGTGCTGTCTGGCAGCAGAGATTTCTTGTATAAAAGGGAATATCAGTAAAGAAGAAGTTGATGATATCAAAGGTGTTTTTGAAGCATTTGATATGAATGGAGATATCAGTGAACTTTCAGCAGATGATATTGTAAAAACAACCAAATCCGATAAGAAGATGGTCGGAGATAAGATCAAGTTTGTATTGTTAAGATCTGTCGGAGATGCATATATTGATATGAGCGTGACGGATGATGAAATGAAACAAGTATTACAGGGATAAGTTTTTAAGGACGAGACATGAAGAAACAGATTCGTATTTATATATATATCATAGGGCTGATCTTGATCGATCAGTTAAGTAAAGTCTGGGCATTATCTGCACTTCGAGGTACAGAAGGGATCGCTGTGATCCCAAATGTATTTGAACTTTCTTATCTGGAGAATCGAGGGGCGGCTTTTGGAATCCTTCAGGATCATCAGATTTTCTTTGTATTGATCACAGTAGCTGCTGCAGTGATCTTAACATGGATCTATCGGAGAATACCACAGCCGAAGAAATATATACCACTTCGTATCAGTTATGCATTGATCATGGCAGGAGCGTTTGGAAATCTGATTGACAGAGTATTCAGGGGATATGTGGTTGATTTCTTTTATTTTAAATGGATCGATTTTCCAGTCTTTAATGTTGCAGATATTTATGTGACCGTAACAATGATATTACTTTTGATCTTGATCTTATTTTTCTATAAGGAAGAAGATCTTGATTTTCTTAACAGGAAAGGAAAACATGGACGAGACAATAGAAATTAAAGTAACAAGTGAAATGGCAGGTAAGCGTCTGGATGTGGTGCTTTCGGAGCAGTGCAACGATCTTACGAGAAGTTATATCAATAAATTGTGTAAGGAAGAACGTGCAGCATTAAATGGCAAGACTTCCAAAGGCAATAAGAAGTGTAAAGAAGGAGATGTGATTACCTTACAGGTTCCAGAACCGACAGAACTTGAGATTTTGCCAGAGGAGATGAATCTTGATATTGTCTATGAAGATCAGGATGTTATTTTGATCAATAAGCCCAAAGGCATGGTAGTGCATCCGGCAGCAGGACATTACAGTGGTACGCTGGTCAATGGATTGATGGCACATTGTAAGGATGATCTGTCAGGAATTAACGGAGTGTTAAGGCCTGGAATCGTGCATCGTATTGATAAAGACACAACAGGGATCCTGATCGTCTGTAAGAACGATATGGCACACCAAAGTATTGCCAAGCAGTTATATGATCATTCGATCACAAGAAAATATCATGCGATCGTTTATGGAAATATTAAGGAAGAAGAAGGAACAGTCAATGCACCGATCGGAAGAAGCTTAAAAGACCGCAAGAAGATGGGAATCGTCATGGATGGAAAACATGCAGTGACGCATTATAAGGTATTAAAACGTCTAAAGAAAGGTTTTACTTATATCGAATGTCAATTAGAGACAGGAAGGACCCATCAGATCCGTGTGCATATGGCATCGATCAAGCATCCATTGCTAGGAGATGATGTCTATGGACCAAAGAAGTCAAAGTATACACTGGAAGGGCAGTGTCTTCATGCGAAGGTCCTTGGATTCGTACATCCAAGAACTGGAGAATATATGGAGTTTGAAGTGCCTTTGCCAGAGTATTTTGAAAAATTACTGAACAAGCTGGATAATTAGAACAATCATAGGAGGAAAAACGGAATGAAACTTGGATTTATCGGATGTGGAAATATGGCACAAGCAATGATCACTGGAATTTTGACACAGAAAGTCGTAAGTCCACAGGAATTGATCGTATCCAATCCACGAGAAGAAAAAACAGCGAAACTAAAAGATGAATTTGGAATCATTACAACAACAGACAACAAAGAAGTGGCAAAACAATCAGATATTTTGGTGTTATCTGTAAAGCCACAGGTATACCCAGCTGTGATCAAAGAAATCAGAGATGAAGTAAGCTCAGAACAGATCATCGTAACGATCGCAGCAGGTGTTTCTATGGAAGCAGCAGAGCGTCAATTTGGAAAAGAAGTTAAGATCGTACGTGTGATGCCAAATACGCCAGCTCTGGTAGGAGAAGGAATGTCAGGACTATGCTGTAATGAATATGTAACGGAAGAAGAGTTTGACCTGGTACATAAGATTTTTGAAAGTTTTGGAAAAGCGGAAAAGATCACAGAGAATCTAATGGATGCCGTTGTTGGAGTCAGTGGAAGTGGTCCAGCCTATGTTTATATGTTTATTGAGGCAATGGCGGATGCAGCAGTTGCACAGGGACTGCCAAGAAAGCAGGCATATACATTCACTGCACAGACATTACTAGGAAGTGCAAAGATGGTTCTTGAGACAGGACAGCATCCAGGAGAATTAAAAGATGCTGTATGTTCTCCAGCAGGAACAACAATCGAAGCGGTTAACGTTCTTGAGAAAAAAGGAATGAGAAGTGCAGTGATCGAATTGCATTATACGGATGGATGGTGATGTTGTTCTTTGCAAGATCAGCTTTCATATCGTCATTTAATTTGCGTTCATCGATGTAAAGCTTCATTTCGTCCATTGTGATGACTGCATAAGAAAGTAATAATGGGAAGAAATCTACATCATCTCCACGTAAATTCGTGATCCAGCATACATCGTCAAGTGCAGCGATAACATGTACATCGGCACCTGCCTTTTTCATAGCCTCACGGACACGTGCAAGTTTGCTCTCTGTACTTTCACCTGTGTATTCTTCGCCGAGTGCGAAAGCCGGCTTTTCAGAAAGCGCAGGACGGTCTGCCCATACTTCTCCGACAAGATCTTCGGAATAGTTGATCTTGGCATCTTTAGAAGCAACGGCTTCTTCCAGTGCAGCGCCCTCTTCGATGGCAACGACACGTCCGTCGAATCCGAGTGTACCACCTTCCGGTAATGCAGAAGCAATAAATTCTTCTACTGTAGGAACGCCAGGCTCGCCCATCTTATAGAGCTTTACGCCTGTTCCGGCTAACTGCTGGTCAGCCTGAAGAAAATATCTTCCGTCAGTCCAGAGGCCTGCTTCATCCTTTGTGAAGACAGCAGTTCCGGCAGAACCTGTAAATCCTGTGATATATTCTCTTACTTTAAAATGATCGCCGACATATTCACTCTGATGAAAATCATCGGTTGGAACCATGTAGACGTCATATCCTCGTTCTTCCATTAATGCGCGAAGAGCGGAGATTCGTTCTGGTATATTCATAACAAAAACCTCCTTATAATGAATTGAATAACCTACAAGAATGAATTTTAGCACAATTAATTGAAAATGAACAGAAAGAATTATATAATAAATCAAGATGTAAAGGAGAAATTAAAATTGATAAAAATAATTCTGATAATTATGACGGTTTTCATTTTATACTGCATGATAGAAACGGCAAGAGAACTGCGGGATTTCCGTCTGACGAAGTACCGGATTTGTTCGCCGAAGTTAAATGGAATCAGGGGGACAAAGAAGATCATATTTCTGAGTGATCTGCACAACCGGATGTACGGAAAAGAAAATGAGCGCTTACTGGAAAGCATCAAAAACCAACATCCGGATCTGATTCTGATCGGAGGGGATATGTTGGTCAGAAAGGATGGCAATTCCTATGACAGGACGGTACGCTTCCTGGAAAAACTTCCGGCAATCTGCCCGGTCTACTGTGCGAATGGTAATCATGAACAGAAGCTGAAAGAACTGCCGGATAAGTATGAACAGTCTTATGAAGGATATAAGAAGGCACTGACAGCATGCGGAATCCATATGCTTGAAAATGCTTCGGAGACGGTAAGATTGGATGAAGCACCTGTAAGAATCTCCGGGCTGGAGATTCCGCTTGGGGCATATGCAAGATTGGGGGAAGAAAGACCTTCCGTTAAAAGAGATCACAGACCGTATCGGAGAGCACGGTGAGGAATATCAGATCCTGCTTGCACATCATCCCGGATATATACAGGAATATCTGGAATATGGAGCAGATCTGATACTGAGCGGACATTATCACGGGGGTGTGATGCAGCTTCCGGGGATCGGCGGGGTGATTTCACCGGATTTTACACTATTTCCAAAATACTCCGGAGGAATATACAGGGAAGGAGCACAGACGGTGGTCGTAAGCCGCGGACTGGGAACACATTCTGTGCCGGTAAGATTGTGGAACTGGCCGGAACTGATCGTTCTTGAACTGTCCGGCACTTCGGAAGAAATGTAAATGAGAGAAAGTAAATAAAAGATAAAGACTTGAGTAATTTCCAGATGTCCTGTATAATAATTAAGTTATGACAATGGAGGATGTGTATGGGAATTCCGGTAAAATTACAGGTGTTTGAAGGTCCGTTAGACCTGCTGTTACATTTGATTGAAAAAAATAAAATAGATATCTACGATATTCCAATCGTTGAGATCACGAACCAGTATATGGAATACATCAAAGCCATGCAGAAAGAAGATCTGAATATTATGAGCGAATTTCTTGTGATGGCAGCGACGCTTCTGGATATCAAATGCAGGATGCTTCTTCCCAAAGAAGTGAACGAAGAGGGAGAAGAAGAGGATCCGAGACAGGAACTGGTAGAACAATTGCTGGAATACAAGATGTATAAATTCATGTCCTATGAGTTGAAAGACCGGGAACTGGACGGTGATCGGATCATGTATAAGACGGCATCAATCCCGGATGAAGTGAAAGGATATGTTCCGCCGGTAGATCTGGATAAACTGCTGGGCGATCTGACGCTGGTGCAGCTCAACCGCATTTTCAAAGAAGTGATGAAACGGCAGGAAAGTAAGGTTGACCCGGTACGAAGTAAATTCGGCAAGATCGAGAAGGAAGAAGTAACACTTCCGGACAAGCTTGATTATGTAACGGAATATGCGAGATCTCATAGAAAATTCGGATTCCGTGCACTGTTAAAAAAGCAAAGTTCCAAGGTGCAGGTAGTCGTCACATTTCTTGCAATCCTGCAGTTGATGAAAGAAGGCGTGATTTTTATCGAGCAGAATCAGCCGTTTGATGAGATTATGATCACATCGAAAGTGGAAGAAGTATAGGGAAGAGAACATGGCAAAGTTAAAAATAAAACAGATGGAAGGAATCATTGAAGCGATTCTTTTTACAATGGGGGATTCTGTAGAGGTCGGGAAGATTGCCCGGGCATTGGAACAGGATGAAGCAACGACCCGTAAGGTGATACATAAGCTGATGGATAAATATGCGGCCGAAGACAGAGGAATCCGCATTATAGAACTGGACGGTGCGTATCAGATGTGTACAAAGACAGAGATGTATGAATATCTGATCCGTGTGGCATCCCAGCCGAAAAAACACGTTCTTACCGATGTCCTTTTGGAGACATTGTCGATCATTGCATATAAGCAGCCGGTCACAAAGCTTGAGATCGAAAAGATCCGCGGAGTGAAATCAGACCATGCGGTGAATAAATTAGTGGAATATAATCTGGTGTGCGAAAGAGGACGTCTGGACGCTCCGGGACGTCCGATTTTTATTCGGAACAACGGAAGAATTCCTGCGCCGGTTCAGTATTCATTCGCTGGATGATCTGCCAAGTCCGAATCCGGAACAGGTAGAGTCGTTCAAGGAAGAAGCAGAAGAAGAAGTACAGTTAAAATTAGATATATAGAAGATGTGGCAGGAAATAACATGGAAAATCATTTCACGCGGCAGACAGCCGGTGGAGTGATTTTTTTGTTTTTTCGGGCATATATTTTCTTAACGGAATATACCCGGAGTGGAGAAATATGAAAAGACGGCCGCATAAAATCGTATCGGTGGTATTGCTGGTGGTATTGATTGCCGGCATGGGCATGGCATGCCGTATACAGAGTCTGGAATCAAGGAATAAAAGGTGGGCAGAGAATACGGAGACTGCCGGAAAGATTCTGACCGAATCGGGGAAAAAAGAGGCACAGAAGCAGACGGATGGAACGGAGAACGATGCTGCTGCACAGAATGCGAAGCGGGTGTTCGGGGATGAACCGGCAGAACTTTATGCCAGATCGGCGGTGCTGATGGATGCGGACAGCGGCCGGGTATTGTTTGGGAAGGATGCAGATGTGGTCCGTCCGATGGCAAGTACAACGAAGATCATGACGTGTATCCTTGCGTTGGAATACTTGCGGGAACATCCGGATCAGACGATAGAAGTATCGGATCAGGCTGCGTCCCAGCCGAAGGTACATCTTGGGATGCAGAAAGGGGAAGTGTTCTACATCAAAGACCTGTTGTATTCTCTGATGCTGGAATCGCATAATGACAGCGCTGTGGCTGTGGCAGAGGGCATTGCCGGAAGTGTAGAAGAATTTGCAAAAGAAATGAATGCAAAAGCTGCAGAGATTGGCTGCAAGAACACCCACTTCATTACGCCGAACGGACTGGATGCGGAAGATGAAGGCGGCGTACATTCTACAACGGCGGAAGACCTGGCGAAGATCATGCGGTACTGTATTATGACATCCGGGGAAAAGGAGACATTTCTTGAAGTGACCCGGACGAAGGAATATCAGTTTCAGGATGCAGACAGGAAGCGTACATTTTCGTGTCATAATCATAATGCATTCCTGGATATGATGGACGGGGCACTGAGCGGCAAGACGGGATTTACGGCAGAGGCGGGATATTGTTATGTGGGAAGCTTAAGACGGGATGAGCGTACCTTTATCGTGGCACTTCTGGCATGCGGATGGCCGGATAATAAAGGATATAAATGGAAAGATACCAGGAGGTTGATGGAGTATGGACTGGAGCATTATCACTACCGGGAAGTGTACAGGAATACGGTACCGGATAAATTACTGGTAGTGGATGCATTTGATCCGGAAATTCCGTATCAGACCTCAGAAAAGATCTCGTTGAGAGTGAAGAACAGCGAGGAATCAAAAAAAATTCCTGCTGCGCAAGGAAGAAGAGATATCCGCATGGAAATAAAGACGGTAAAATGCAAGCAAGCGCGAAAAAAGGAGAAAAGCAGGAACCGTTTCGTAATTATCTTGCTGATGAAAAATTGCAGAAAATGTGGTTGTAACGGAGCGTGCGGTTGAAAAAGAACCTGGGGAAAATGCATGAAAATAGTAACGGCGAAATTCTTGACGCTGGAAAGCCTTGTGTGGTATGTTAAATATGTCTGAATCACAGATGGTTGTATTCTTTTACATTTCTGTAGAGTATTCCAGAATATACAAGAGAAAAATGATGAGGGGAAAATTAAATATTGACATTCGGGATGAAGTATAATACTATATTAACCAAAGGACGAACACTCGTTCGATGAACGAAAAAGGAGAATTAACATGGCAAATGAAGATAAAAAGCGCGCATTGGATGCGGCGATCGCAAAATTAGAGAAAGATTTCGGTAAAGGAACAGTTATGCGTCTGGGAGATCCGTCAGCACAGGTAGCAGTAGAGACCATTCCTACCGGTTCATTAAGTCTGGATCTTGCACTGGGACTTGGCGGAGTACCGAAGGGACGTATTGTTGAGATCTATGGACCGGAGTCCAGCGGTAAGACGACGGTTGCATTACATATGATCGCAGAAGTACAGAAGAGAGGCGGTATTGCAGGATTTATCGATGCAGAGCATGCGCTGGATCCTGTTTATGCGAAGAATATCGGAGTAGATATTGATGAACTTTATATTTCACAGCCGGACAGTGGAGATCAGGCGTTGGAGATCACAGAGACAATGGTAAGATCAGGAGCAATGGATATTATCGTAGTCGATTCTGTTGCTGCACTTGTTCCGAAGCAGGAGATCGAAGGAGATATGGGAGACAGCCATGTCGGACTGCAGGCAAGACTGATGTCCCAGGCACTTCGTAAGCTGACACCGGTAATCAGCAAGTCTAACTGTGTAGTTATCTTTATCAATCAGCTGCGTGAGAAGGTGGGTGTAATGTTCGGTAATCCGGAGACTACAACCGGTGGACGTGCGCTGAAGTTCTATTCGTCTGTACGTATGGATGTCAGAAGAATTGAGACACTGAAGCAGAGCGGTGAGATGGTTGGTAACAGAACCCGTGTGAAGATCGTGAAGAATAAGATTGCACCTCCGTTTAAAGAGGCAGAATTCGATATTATGTTCGGTAAGGGAATTTCCAAAGAAGGAGATATCCTGGATCTTGCAGTGAAATGTGATCTGGTAAGCAAGAGCGGCGCATGGTTCGCATACAATGGTGACAAGATCGGTCAGGGAAGAGAGAATGCGAAGACATATCTTTCCGAACATCCGGAGATCATGGAAGAGCTGGAGCAGAACATCCGTGCACACTATCATATTGGAGCGGAAGGTGACATGGAAGAGACCGAAGAAGCTGCAGCAGAAGGAATCACAAAAGGGGAAGAATAATATATGATGACGGTTACGAAGATAGAACCGCTGTCAAAGACAAGATATAAAGTGTATTTAGACGGACAGTTTGCCTTTACTCTCTATAAGGGCGAACTGTCCCGTTATCATATAGCGGAAGAATCTGTGATCGAAGATGACATCTATGACAGCCTCCGTCTGATCGTTATCAAGAGGGCGAAGCTGCGGGCAATGCATCTGCTTTCCGATATGGGAAGAACAGAATCACAGCTTAGGACCAAGTTAAAACAGGGCGGCTATGCGGAAGATGCAGTGGAGGTGGCAATCCGGTATGTGAAGTCCTTCGGCTACATTAATGATATGGAATATGCAAGGAGTTTTATTGACAGCAGGAAAGATCGGAAAAGTAAAAAAGAACTTTATGCGGCACTTTTGCAAAAAGGGGTTCCGGCAGAAATTGTGAGAACAGGTATTTGAAGAAGCGGACTACGGGGAGAAAGATTCCAGACAGGCGATCGAGGCACTGATGCGGAAGAGAAGTTATAATCCGGAAACAGCCGATGTGAAGGAAAAACAGAAAATGATGGGTTATCTGATGCGTAAAGGATTCAGTTATCAGGATGTCCGCAATGTGTTACAAGTTTGTGAGTGAAAGCTTGACATATTTGTGTAAAAAGTATAAAATTGTTTTGTTGTAATAATCGTACAATGAAAATTTAATAAGGAGGTGCTCCTGTGCCGATAGGAACAATGATTGTTGTAGCAATCGTACTTATCGTTGTGGCTGTTGCGGCCGCTGTGCTCAGTCATTTTTTGACAGTCTCCAACCTGAAGAACAATGCAGAATCCAAAATCGGAAATGCAGAGGCAAAGGCCAGAGAGATCATTGATGATGCAGTAAAGACAGCGGAGACCAAGAAGAAGGAGTCTCTTTTGGAGATCAAGGAAGAGTCTATCAAAAATAAGAACGAACTTGAAAAAGAGACGAAGGAACGCAGATCGGAATTGCAGCGTTACGAGAAGCGTGTACTTTCCAAAGAGGAAGCTCTTGATAAAAAATCAGAGGCCATTGAAAGACGAGAAGCAGGATTTACAGCGAAAGAAGAAGAACTGAAGCAGCGCGAAGCGAAAGTGGAAGAGCTGAGTCAGCAACGTGTACAGGAACTAGAAAGAATCTCAGGACTTACCTCCGAACAGGCAAAAGAATATTTGTTAAAAACTGTTGAAGAAGATGTAAAACATGACACTGCAAAGATGATCAAGGAATTAGAAGCGCAGGCAAAGGAAGAGGCAGACAAGAAGGCAAAAGAATATGTTGTTACTGCTATCCAGAGATGTGCGGCAGATCATGTTGCGGAAACTACAATTTCGGTTGTACAGCTTCCAAGTGATGAAATGAAAGGAAGAATTATCGGACGTGAAGGACGTAATATCCGTACTTTAGAAACGCTGACGGGTGTAGAACTCATTATTGATGATACGCCGGAAGCAGTGGTTCTTTCCGGATTTGATCCGATAAGAAGAGAAGTTGCAAGAATCGCGCTGGAGAAGCTGATTGTTGACGGACGTATTCATCCGGCAAGAATTGAGGAGATGGTTGAAAAAGCGCAGAAAGAAGTTGACACGATGATTCGTGAAGAGGGTGAATCAGCCGCACTGGAAGTTGGAGTGCACGGAATTCATCCGGAACTGCTCAAACTTCTCGGACGTATGAAGTTCAGAACAAGTTATGGACAGAATGCTTTAAAGCATTCCGTTGAAGTGGCTCAGTTGTCAGGACTTCTTGCAGGAGAGATCGGATTAGATGTCAGACTTGCAAAACGTGCAGGACTTCTTCATGACATCGGTAAATCGATCGATCATGACGTAGAAGGCTCTCATATTCAGATTGGTGTGGATCTTTGTAGAAAATACAAAGAATCTGCTACTGTGATCAATGCAGTAGAAGCACATCACGGAGATGTAGAACCGGAAACTCTGATTGCGTGTGTGGTACAGGCTGCAGACACGATTTCGGCAGCAAGGCCGGGCGCAAGAAGAGAAACATTAGAAACATACACAAACAGGTTAAAACAATTAGAAGATATCACCAACCAGTTCAAGGGTGTTGATAAATCTTTTGCAATTCAAGCAGGTAGAGAGATTCGTGTTATGGTAGTTCCAGAACAAGTATCTGATGCAGATATGGTATTGCTGGCTAGAGATATTGCGAAACAGATTGAATTTGAATTAGAATATCCAGGACAGATTAAAGTCAATGTAATCCGTGAGTCACGTGTTACAGACTATGCCAAGTAGAAGATAAATGAATGACAAAAACCGGTTGATCCATGTGTCAGCCGGTTTTTTGTTATCAAAACAAATAGCAGAATCGGGAGGAAAAGATATGAGTGAAGACGTAAAGCGTATGGGAAGAGAACTGGCATACCAGGGGACTGTTTTGAAAGTATATAAAGACCATATGAAGTTTTCCAATGGAAATACGGAAGACTGGGATTTTATCCATCATGATGGAGCGGCAGCAGTTATTCCGGTTATGGATGATGGTAAGATACTGATGGTAAAACAGTATCGGAATGCGTTGGAAAGAGATACATTGGAGATCCCGGCGGGCAAGCTGGATGATCCGGATGAAGAAGGGATTGTATGTGCATCTCGGGAACTGAAGGAAGAGACCGGGTACAGTTCCGATGATCTGGAATGGCTCCTTACAATCCGTACAACGGTTGCGTTTTGTGATGAAAGAATTGAAGTCTTTGTTGCAAGGAATCTGATTCCGGGGGAACAGCATCTGGATGAAGATGAATTTGTAGATGTGAAAGCTTACAAACTGGAAGAACTCAAGGAGATGATCTTTGAAGGAAAGATCCAGGATTCCAAGACGATGGCAGCAATCCTTGCGTATGAGTCGAAGTATCTGCATGGACAGAATGCATAGAACAGATAAACTGCGATAAAAGCATATCCACGGGAATAGCACATATAATGAAGTATCCGGACGAAAAAAAGGAGAATGCTGTGTGAGGATACAAGGCGAACAAAAATATGTGCTTTTGGCAGGAATGACAGGTTTTTTGCTGGGGATATGCAGTGCAAATCTCTGGATGAAACAGTATGTGCTGGATATCGGAATACTGAACCAGTATTTTCTGGAACAATATAACCGGGCAGACATCGTATATGAAGCGTATTTGTGGTATCTGGTAAAAAGCAGAGGAACTCCGTTTGTGCTGCTTTTGGCTGCAGCAGGAACGCGCTACAGGAAAACGGCAGTTATGCTGACAGTGGTATGGCTTGGATTCTGTTTTGGTATGGTAATCTGTATGGCAATCATAAAATTAGGAAGCAAAGGGATCGTACTCATCGTTACCGCACTCGCACCACAGGGAATCTTTTATGCAATGGCAGGGATCGTTTTATTCCGCTATATGCTGGAATATCCAATGGTGAGATGGGATGCGGGAAGAAGTATCCGGCTTGGCCTGTTCCTGATGCTGGGGATCATTACAGAGTGTTATGTAAATCCGGTACTTACAGGCTTGTTTTTGAAGACACTGTAAATATACAAAAATGTAGAATAAAAGAACCGATACATGAAAAAATATGTTTTATATCATGTATCGGTTCTTTTTTGTGCGGAAAATCAGTTAATATTTGCCGGCGTATACAGATAAACGGAGAATGCAGCAAAGAAACAGGAATATCTGGCTGATCAGCAGACCGTTCAGATATCCGCTGATTCCGGCGGCGGGGATGAAAAGAAAGACACCGGTGATCCGTATGCAGAGGCTGAAAAGGTTGAACAGAAAAGAACAGGTAGTCTTTCCCAGCCCGTTGATCATGCTGAGAAGTACAGTGTTCGTATACAGAAACGGACAGATCCATGCGAGTGTCAGAATAAAATTTCCGGCAAGCGGACTTTTGAACAGAAAAATTCCAATCCATTTCCCGAGTATCAGAAGAACACCACAACAAAAACATCCAAGCAAAATGCAGGAACAGGTGATTTTTAAAATTAAGGAACGAAGTTGCTGCCGGTCTTTCATTTCCTGAAGCCCGGCTACCGTCGGCAGAAGCATAGAAGAAACGGCATTGGTAACTGCGGATGGAAATAAAATACACGGAAGTGCCATCCCGGTAAGAACACCATAGGTCTGCAGGGATTGTGCAGCCGGCATTCCGTAATATTGGAGGCAGACAGGGATAGAGACAGCTTCCACACTTTGCAGGATATTTAAGAATACGCGGCTTGCAGTAAGTGGAAGAGCGTGTTCCAGAAGTCTCTGTAAATGCCGGCGGAATGCAGCAGGGGGAAGGAAAACACTTCTGCTTTTTTTCTGAAATCTGCTTCCAGGACTGCCGGATGGAGTACAGGCTGTAAAAAGAAGCGGCAATCTCTCCGAATGTGAGGCCGGCTACAGCGAATGCAATCGAGATGTTCTGTCCCTGTCCGGAACAGTACATACAGATGACAATGACGGACAAAATGCGGAATGCCTGCTCCAGAAGCTGGGATACTGCCGGAATCTTTGTCTGTTTCAGCCCCAGCGAGTATCCACAGATGCAGCTGTGAACGGATGCAAATGGAAATGTGTAAGATAATAAGAACAAAAGACTGCTGCATCTGGAATCGCGGAGAAAAGTCAGCGCAATGGTATCTGCATTCTGCCGGATGAAAAGAGAGATCATACAGGAGATGAAAAAAGTAAAGATCAGACTCGTTTTTAACAATTCCCGTGTTTTCTGCATTCTGCCGGCCGCTGCTTCCCTGGCAACGCATCGGGACAGGGCGAGTTCCATCCCTGCGCAGGATAGAGAGATACCAAGTGCATAGACAGGAAAGACAAGCTGATACAGCCCTACATTTTCTTCCCCGAAGGTATGACTCAGAAACATGCGGTAGAAAAATCCCATAAACCGGGTAGACAGACTCGTGACTGTGAGAACTGCGGTTCCGCGTATAAGTGCTTGCTTTCTGGACATGAAAGACTCCTTTTTTATGACAGGATTGTATCTTTATAAGTTATTCCGGAATAGTGCTTGACAGAACCAAAAAGCAGTGATATTCTACAGAAGTAAAAATCCTAGTAAAATACTGGGGATTAAAAGAGGTGATAAGATGAAACTTTCCACGAAAGGGAAATATGGACTGCGTGCCATGATAGATCTTGCCAGATACAGTGAGAAAGAACCGGTGTCAATCGGCAGTGTGGCCGCAAGACAGGGAATTTCAGAACGATATCTGGAACAGCTTGTAGCACTTCTGAAAAAGGCGGGGCTGGTGAAAAGCATTCGTGGAGCCTCTGGCGGTTATGTATTGGAGAAAAAACCATCGGAAATCTCTGTCGGAGATATCTTAAGGGCACTGGAGGGAAGTCTGGAGCCAGTTAAGTGTGCGGCCTTTGATACCACAACAGGAGAAGGGTGTATGGCGTCAGACGGATGCGTGACAAAGTACGTATGGCAGAAGATTAATGACAGTATCAATGACACAGTGAACCAGATCATGCTGGATGAACTGATCAGAGAGAGCAAAAGCATCAATCCGGATGGCGAATGTGAGAATCCAAAATGCAGTCAGTAATTGGCCGGAAAGAAATCTGGTAAAAGAAATATTACAGAATATACAAAAAAATGGAGGAGATAAAATGAGTAAATTATTATATCTTGACAATGCGGCAACAACAAAGACAGCACCGGAAGTTGTAGAAGCGATGCTTCCGTATTTTACAGAAAAATTCGGAAATCCATCCAGTGTTTACAGCTTTGCGGCTGCAAATAAAGAAGTGATCAACCAGCAGAGAGATGCAATTGCTGAAATGATCGGTGCAAAGACGAATGAGATATATTTCACAGGCGGCGGATCCGAATCTGATAACTGGGCATTGAAATGTACAGCGGAAGCTTATGCCAACAAAGGAAATCACATTATCACAACAAAGATTGAGCACCACGCAATTCTTCATACAGCTGAATATCTTGAAAAAAGAGGATTCGAGATCACATATCTGGATGTAGATGAAGATGGTAAAGTAAAATTGGATGATTTAAAAGCGGCAATCCGTCCGACAACCATCCTGATTTCTGTTATGTTTGCAAATAATGAGATTGGTACGATTCAGCCGATCAAAGAGATCGGAGAAATCGCTCATGAGCATGGAATCCTGTTCCATACAGATGCGGTACAGGCTTTCGGACAGCTTCCAATTAATGTAGATGAATGTCATATTGATATGTTAAGTGCCAGCGGACACAAGTTCAACGGACCGAAGGGAATCGGAATCATGTACATCCGTACAGGAGTAAAGATCCGTTCATTTATTCATGGCGGAGCACAGGAGAGAAAACGCCGTGCAGGTACAGAGAATGTTCCGGGAATCGTAGGAATCGGAACTGCAGCAAAACGTGCAGCAGCGAATATGGAAGAAAGAACAGCGAAAGAAAGAGAAGTCAGAGATTATCTGATTGACAGAGTTCTGAATGAAATCCCTTACTGCCGTCTGAACGGACACAGAACAGACCGCCTTCCTAACAATGCCAACTTCAGCTTCCAGTTTGTAGAAGGAGAATCTCTTCTGATCAAACTTGATATGAAAGGAATCTGTGCATCCAGCGGATCTGCATGTACATCCGGATCACTGGATCCGTCCCATGTATTGCTTGCGATTGGTCTGCCGCATGAGATTGCACACGGATCTCTGCGTCTGACATTGAACGAAGAGATTGAGAAAGAAGACATTGATTATGTTGTAGACAATCTGAAAGAAATTGTTGCACATTTAAGAGAAATGTCTCCTCTGTATGAAGACTTTATCAAAAAACAGAAATAACAGAGACAGGAATAAAAATTCAGATAAAAGATATAAAAGGAGTAATTGAGATATGTATTCAGAAAAAGTAATGGATCATTTTGAACATCCAAGAAATGTAGGAGAGATTGAAAATGCCAGCGGTGTCGGAACGGTAGGAAATGCAAAATGCGGAGATATCATGAGAATTTACCTTGATATCGATGAAAACCAGATCATCCGTGACGTAAAATTTAAAACGTTCGGATGTGGCGCAGCTGTTGCAACCAGCAGTATGGCAACAGAGATGGTAAAAGGAAAGACGATCCAGGAAGCAATGGAAGTTACAAATAAAGCAGTTATGGAGGCATTAGACGGACTTCCGCCGGTAAAAGTACACTGCTCACTGCTTGCGGAGGAAGCAATCCACGCAGCTTTATGGGACTACGCAGAGAAGCATGATATTAAGATTGAAGGACTCGAAAAACCGAAGTCTGATATTCACGAAGGTGAAGAGGCAGAAGAGGAAGAATACTAAGCCGGAGAACTTTATATGGAAAAGAAAAAAGTTGTAGTCGGGATGTCCGGAGGGGTTGACTCCTCCGTGGCAGCCTGGCTTTTAAAAAATCAGGGATATGATGTAATAGGAGTTACGATGCAGATCTGGCAGGATGAAGAAGAAGCCGCGATGGAAGAACATGGCGGCTGTTGTGGTCTGAGCGCGGTGGATGATGCAAGAAGAGTGGCGGCAGCACTTGAAATCCCGTATTATGTCATGAATTTTAAGAAAGAATTTAAAGAAAATGTGATCGATTATTTTATCGATGACTATCTGCATGGAAGAACACCAAACCCGTGCATTGCCTGCAACCGCTATGTAAAATGGGAGTCTCTTCTGAAGAGGAGCCTTGATATCGGTGCGGAATACATTGCGACCGGGCATTACGCCAGAGTAGAGAAACTTCCGAACGGAAGATATGCGATCCGCAATTCGGCAACTGCGGCAAAAGATCAGACATATGCACTTTACAACCTTACACAGGAACAGCTTTCCAGGACACTGATGCCTGTCGGAGAATATACCAAGGACCAAATCCGTGCGATGGCAGATGAGATCGGTCTTCTGGTCGCTCATAAACCGGACAGTCAGGATATCTGTTTTGTATCGGACGGAGATTATGCTTCTTATATAAAAGAAAATTCGGATGCACAGATCAGACCCGGTAATTTTATACTTTCCGACGGAACGGTTGTCGGAAAACATAAAGGAATTATTTATTATACGGTGGGACAGCGGAAAGGGTTGGGATTATCCCTCGGTCATCCGGTGTTTGTGCTGGAGATCCGTCCGGAGACAAACGAAGTCGTAGTGGGATCGAATGAAGAATCTATGTCACGTTATGTGCGTGCGGACCAGGTGAATTTTATGACGGTAGAAGATTTGACAGAGCCGAAAAGAGTCTGGGCAAAGATCCGCTATAATCACAAAGGCGCATGGTGTACGGTTGAAAAGACGAAAGAAGACGAGATTCTCTGCACATTTGAAGAACCCCAGAGAGCAATTACGCCGGGCAGGCGGTTGTGTTGTATGATGGTGAATACGTGCTTGGCGGTGGAACGATCATTGCGGATAAATAGATTTTCGATGAAACAGATAACGATAAAGAGGAATAAACTATGATACAGGCAGACATGCATATGCATACATGTTTTCTGACAGATTCACAGGCCTGTCCGCGCGATATGGCGGAGGAAGCAGTCCGTAAAGGCCTGAAAACCATTTGCTTTCAGATCATTTTGACAAAGATGATCTGGAATGGGGTGAGGAAGGTATCTTTGATGTGGATGCTTAT
>ENA-OPYX01000481-OPYX01000481.1-human-gut-metagenome-genome-assembly--contig:-NODE-481-length-23298-cov-9.530404_pt1 | contig 23298 bp, 21 predicted proteins | sample MGYA00242639_ERZ504486 | MGnify/ENA primary metagenome ERZ504486 (study PRJEB26092, sample SAMD00036296) | human gut metagenome | host: Homo sapiens | study: EMG produced TPA metagenomics assembly of... | reverse complement strand
GAGGATGGCTATTTTGCATTTGAAACAAAATGCGACCTTGGGCTGATATTCACAACCGATGAAGAAGGACATCTGGTCGTGGAATATGGCGAGGATGATGTGTCAGTGTAAGGCTGACAGAAAGGGGGAATAATCAATAAGCAAATTGAAGAGAGAGCTTCATTACAGAAAAATTTCTTAAAAACAGCAAATATGTTATTTGGTAAAGATTGGAATGAATTAACTAAAGAAGAATTATATCAGACTTTAGTTAGAACAGTTCGTCAGTACATCAGTGAAAACTGGATTATGACTAATAAATACTATGAAGAAAATCAATGCAAAGAAGTATATTATTTTTCCATTGAATTCTTATTAGGTCGTCTATTAAATACAAACTTGATCAATCTTGATATGAAAGAAATCTGTAAAGAAGCCTTGAAAGACTTGAATATTGATATTACAGAACTCTTTAAACAGGAACCAGATGCAGGTTTAGGTAATGGTGGTCTTGGCCGTCTTGCTGCTTGCTTTATTGATTCTTTGGCTTCCTTAGGCCTTCCAGGTCATGGTTGTACTATCCGTTATCAATATGGTCTGTTTGAACAAAAAATAATAGATAATCAACAAGTTGAAATTCCTGATAATTGGCTTAAAAATGGTTTCGCTTGGGAATATCGCAAAGCTGACAAAGAAGTTGATGTTCATTTTGGCGGTAATGCTTATATGGCTCAACAAGAAGATGGTTCTTTAAAATTAGTTCATGAAGGATATAATACAGTTGCAGCTGTTCCTTATGATGTGCCAATCGTAGGTTACCACAATAATGTAGTAAATACTCTTCGTCTTTGGAATGCTGAAGTTCCTCAAGATTTTGCTTCTTTATCAGGTACTAGAGAACAGTTACAAGAAAGATTGCGTCAATCTTATCGTGTACAAGCAATCACTTCTTGCTTGTATCCAGAAGATAGCTCTTATGAAGGTAAAATGCTTCGTTTGACTCAAGAGTATTTCTTTGTATCTGCAGGCGTTCAAAGTATTGTTCGTCATTATAAACGCCGTAAAGGTGATTTAAAAGATTTTGCGAAAAAAATTGCTATTCATATCAATGATACTCATCCAGCAATGGCAATTCCTGAACTTATGCGCGTACTCATTGACCAAGAAGGTATGGATTGGGATACTGCTTGGGATATCACTAAAAATACAGTAGCTTATACTAACCATACAATTATGCCAGAAGCATTAGAAACTTGGCCAATTGATATGTTTAAAAATCTCGTACCACGTATTTACATGATCGTAGAAGAAATCAATGCACGCTTCTTAGAAGATGTTCGTAAACAATATCCAAATGATGAAGACCGTGTACGCAGAGTATCTATCATTCAAGATGGCGTAGTTCATATGGCTCGTCTTTCTGTTGTAGGTAGCCACAGCGTAAATGGTGTTGCTAAAATTCATAGCGATATCTTAAAAGCACATACTATGCGTGACTTTGATGAAATTTACCCAGGTAAATTCAATAATAAAACTAATGGTATTACACATCGTCGTTGGCTCATTGCTGCAAATCCACAGCTTTCTAGCTTAATAGATGAAGCTATTTCTGATAAATGGCGTAAAGACCCATCTCGTCTTATCGATTTATTAGATTATAAAGATGATACAGCATTCCTTGATAAATTAGCAGAAGTTAAAAAAGAACATAAAATTTATTTAGCTGGTCATATCAAACGTCGTAGTGGATTTACTATTGACCCTAACTCTTTATATGACATTCAAGTTAAACGTATTCATTCTTACAAACGTCAAATTATGAATATTTTACATGTAATGCATATCTATAATTTGATTAAAGCAAATCCATCTATTAAATCTGAAATGTTACCTCGTACTTATATGTTCGCAGGTAAAGCAGCTCCTGGTTACCATATCGCTAAAGAAACAATTCGCTTAATCAACAATGTAGCTAATATTGTTAATAACGATAAAGATGTAAACGATTGTTTACATGTAGTATTCTTAGAAAACTATGGTGTTACTTTAGCAGAAAAATTATTCCCAGCAGCTGATGTTAGTGAACAGATTTCTCTTGCAGGTAAAGAAGCTTCCGGTACATCTAACATGAAATTCATGATGAACGGTGCTATCACACTTGGTACTTTAGATGGTGCTAACGTGGAAATTTGCGATGCAGTTGGAGAAGATAACTGCGTTATCTTTGGCTTAAAAGAACATGAAGTAATGGAATACTATAAAAATGGATTATATTCCGCATGGACTGAATATAATACAAATCCAGCAATTCACAATGTAGTTGATGAATTATTGACTGGTCCATTCGTAGGTAATGGTGATTTCCATGACTTACACAACTATTTATTCAATAGTAATGATGAATATTTCGTATTCAAAGACTTCAATTCTTATATTGATGCTCATGTAAAAATTAGAGGTAAATATCTCGACCGCTATGGTTGGTTGAAATCCAGCTTAATCAATATTGCACATTCTGGTATCTTCTCTAGTGATAGAACTATCAGCGAATATGCAAAAGATATCTGGAATGTAGAACCTATTAATTTATTAAAATAAATGACTCCAAAGGAGAACTAAAAAGATGGAAGTATCCGCATTAAAAGATTTTGATTTGTATTTGTATCATCAAGGTACAAATTTCTATGCGTATCAAATGTTAGGAGCTCATTTTGTAGTAGAAGACGGAGTAGAAGGCGTACGCTTTGCTGTTTGGGCACCTCATGCTAAAGCCATAAGTGTAGTAGGAGATTTTAATAATTGGGATTATAATGAAAACCCAATGCAGAGAATTTCTGATGGTGAAATTTGGGTGACTTTTATTCCTAATTTACAGCAAGGTGAAATTTATAAATATTCTATAGAGCCATTCAATGGTGGAGAACGTTTCTTAAAAGCAGACCCTTATGCTTTTTATGCTGAAAAGAAACCAAAAACAGCTTCTCGCGTTTATGATTTACGCGGTTATGAATGGCATGATGAAAAATGGCAGAAAAAACAGCAACAAGAAGCTTCTTATGATAAACCTATGCTTATCTATGAAGTGCATTTAGGCTCTTGGCGTCGTGATGCTGAAGGTAATTATTTAACTTATAGAGAAGCAGCAAAACAGCTCATCTCTTATGTTAAAGAAATGAATTATACTCATATTGAGTTTATGCCACTTTGTGAACATCCATTTGATGGTTCTTGGGGTTATCAAGCAACTGGTTATTATGCAGTAACTAGTCGTTATGGTGAACCAAAAGACTTCATGTATTTAGTAGATTTAGCTCATCAAAATGGTATTGCTGTAATCATGGACTGGGTTCCAGGACATTTCTGTAACGATGCTCATGGTCTTCGCCGTTTTGATGGTGAAACTTTATATGAATCTGATAATGAAAAACGCCGTGAAAATTGGCAATGGGGTACAACTAACTTCGACTATGGTCGTCGTGAAGTGCATAGCTTCTTAATTTCTAATGCTCTATTTTGGTTAAATGAATATCATATTGATGGACTTAGAATTGATGCTGTAGCTAATATGTTATATCTAAACTACGGTCGTGAAGAAGGTCAGTGGGAACCTAATAAATATGGTGACACTGGTAATCTTGAAGCTATGGAATTGATTAAAAATCTAAATGAAGCGATTTTCAAATATCATCCTAATGCTTTAATGATGGCAGAAGAATCTACATCATGGCCTATGATTTCTCGTCCAACTTATATGGGCGGTATGGGCTTTAACTATAAATGGAATATGGGCTGGATGAATGATATGCTCAAATATATGAGCCTTGATCCTATTTATCGTAAATGGAATCATGATAAAATTACATTCTCCTTGATGTATGCTTTCTCTGAAAACTTTGTATTGCCATTATCTCATGATGAAGTAGTTCATGGTAAATGCTCTTTAATTGAAAAGATGCCAGGCGATTATTGGCGTAAATTCGCTGGTCTTCGTTCATTCTTTGGTTATTGGATGACTCACCCTGGTAAAAAATTATTATTCATGGGTGGCGAATTTGGTCAATTTATCGAATGGAAATATGATGATAGTCTTGATTGGCATTTAGCTGAATTGTATCCAATGCATACAAAAATGCAGAGATTCTCTAAAGAATTGAATAAATTCTATTGTGAACATAAAGCTTTATGGCAAGTAGACTTTGATTGGCGTGGTTTCCGCTGGATTGATTGTAACGATAATGAAAATAGCGTTATTTCCTTTATTCGTTATGCTGAAGACCAAGATGATTTCATCATTGTAATATGTAACTTCACTCCAGAAGTGCGTCATGGTTACCGCATTGGTGTTCCTGAAAAAGGTATTTATCAAGAAGTATTTAATACAGATAAAGAAGAATACGGTGGTTCTAATGTATTAAATGAAGGTGACTTTAAATCAGAAGATGTATTCTGGCATAATTTAAATCAATCTATTCAAATTACTTTACCACCACTTGGTACAGTATATTTCAGATTGAAATTGCGTCCTGTTGAAGCTAAAAAACAGACAGTGATTGAAGCTGAAAAACCAGAAAAAGTAAAACTTAATGGTAATAGATCAAAACAACGTCAAAAGGCTAAAGCTTATGCCTTGAAATAATTTAAGTTATAGCCCATATAATTTTTATTATATGGGCTATATATACAATCATAGAGGAAGGTCGTGTTATAGTGTTAAAAGTTTTATATGTAGCCTCAGAAGCTGTGCCTTTTGTAAAAACAGGCGGTCTTGCAGATGTAGCGGGTTCTTTACCTAAAGAATTAAAACAAAAAGGTGTAGATGTTCGTGTTGTTATACCAAAATACAGTGGTATAAAAGAAGAATATCGCAATAATATGGAACATATTTATGATGGTGAAATCAATGTTTCCTGGCGTAAAAAATATCTAGGTATTGATAGATACGATTATAAAGATGTACCATTTTATTTCATTGATAATCAGGAATATTTCTATCGTGAAGGATATTATGGTTATCCAGATGATGTAGAAAGATTTACTTTCTTCTGCAGAGCTGTTCTTGAAATGCTTCCTCATATTGATTTCTGGCCAGATGTTATTCATATGAATGATTGGCAAACAGGTTTAATTAGCGTTTATTTAAAACTCGAACATAATGAAGATGTACGCTATAACAAGATTAAAACAGTATATACTATTCATAATTTGAAATATCAAGGTCGTTTCTGGAAAGGATATTTACCAGATGTATTAGGTCTTGATTGGAAATGCTTCAACAATGGTGATTTGGAATACTTCGATGATATCAACTTCATGAAAGGTGCTATCGTATATTCTGATAAAGTTACTACTGTAAGTCGCAGTTATGCTAAAGAAATTCAAGATCCTTATTATGGTGAAGGTCTTGAAGGTATGCTTCAAAAACGTGATGCAGATTTATCTGGTATTATCAATGGTCTTGATTATGAAGATTATAATCCAGAAACTGATAAGTACATCTTTAAAAACTTTGATGTACATAATGCAATTGCTATCAAAGGTGATAATAAAGAACAACTTCAGAAAAAATTGGGCTTACCAGTAAATCGCAAGATTCCAATGATTGGTATGGTAACTCGTTTAGTTGAAGCTAAAGGTCTTGATTTAGTTACACGTATCTTAGATGAATTACTTGAATATGAAAATGTACAATTTGTAATCTTAGGTACAGGCGATAGACAATATGAAGACTGGTTCAAAGGTCTTGTGTGGCGCTATCCGAAAAAAGTATCTGCTAATATCTTCTTTAATAATGAATTAGCACATCAAATTTATGCTGCAAGTGATTTATTCTTGATGCCATCTCAATATGAACCATGCGGTATTGGTCAGCTTATCGCTCTTCGTTATGGTACTGTGCCAATTGTACGTGCTACAGGTGGTTTAAAAGATACTGTTGAAGCATATAACAATTACACTCAAACTGGTAATGGCTTTAGCTTTAATAACTACAATGCACATGAATTATTATTCTCCATCAAACGTGCAATAGATGGTATTGCTGATGATAGAAAACATATTCATCTTGTAGAAAATGCTATGACTGCTGATTACAGTTGGGAAGAATCAGCTAAACAATATAAAGAATTGTATAATAGCTTAAAGGCTTAATAATTAGTTTAAAATAAAAATTTTATCGCTTAATACGACTTTTATAAAATTTTGCTTACTCAACAAAATAAGGTCTGTATTAAGCGATAATTATTTTATAGATGATTGAAGTTTTAATTAAAGTTTTAATCAGGGGAGGGATAATATAAATGATTTTTCATGATTCGCAAAATCTATATTATCGCAGTCCTATAGGGGCAGTGCCGACACAATCTTTTGTGAGATTGGCAATTGATGTTGATTTAAAAGATAAAGTTTCTTTAGTGCGTTTACATACATGGCAAGAAACTTGTGGTTCAATATATTATAATTTAAAAAAATCTTCATGGGATGAAAAACATTATTTTATTGATTTAGATATGCCTGAAGATGGTTGTCTTGTTTGGTATTATTTTATAATTGAATTAGTTGATGGCAAATTATTATATTATGGCAATAATAAGGCGCAAATGGGTGATATTGGTCAAGAAGCACTAGAGGTGCCACCATCTTATCAGATTACAGTATTTAAAAAAGATGTAAAAACGCCAGATTGGTTTAAAAAAGCCGTTATGTATCAGATTTTTCCTGATAGATTTTATCGTAGTGGCAATAATATTCCACAGAAAAAACATGCGGTGCTTCATTGTGATTGGAATGAGCCACCAATGTATTATTTAGACCCAGATACTAAAAATGTAGTCACTTATGATTATTTTGGCGGAAATATCCAAGGTATAAAAGAGAAATTATCTTATTTAAAAGATTTGGGAATATCTGTGATTTATTTTAATCCTATTTTTAAATCACGTGCTAATCATCATTATGATACGGCAGATTATCATCAAGTAGACCCAATGTTTGGCACTAATGAAGAATTTGCACAGCTTTGTAGTCAAGCTAAAGAGATGGGAATTCGCATCATCTTAGATGGTGTATTTAGTCATACTGGCAGTGATAGTATATACTTCAATCGCTTTGGCAATTTTGACAGTGTAGGTGCATATCAATCCAAAGAATCTCCATATTATGAATGGTATGATTTCAAGGAATATCCTTGTAAATATGATTGTTGGTGGGGCTTTACAAGTATGCCAAACACAAAGGAAACAACACCATCATATATGGATTTCATCATTCGTAGTGAAGATAGTGTAATGAATTTTTGGATGGATAAAGGCATAAGTGGTTGGCGTTTAGATGTAATTGATGAATTGCCACAGAAATTTACACGTTGTTTTTATCAAAAATTGAAGAAATTAGATAAAGATGCAGTTATCATCGGTGAAGTATGGGAAGATGCTTCAAATAAAATAGCGTATAATGTTCATCGTGAATATCTTTGTGGCTATGAGCTGGATAGTGCGATGAATTATCCATTGCGCAGAATTATTTTAGATTTTATTTTGAGAAATAAATCAGCTCAAGAAACAGAAGTAAGTATTTTAAATCAGCATGAAAATTATCCTGAAGAAAATCTCTATGCCATGATGAATTTATTGGGTAGTCATGATGTAGAACGTATTTTGACTTTATTAGGCGAAGCTCCAAGTGTAGAAAATGTACCAGCTAGTGTACAGGCAAAATTCAAATTAGATGATGCTCATTTACGTTTAGCTATTGCTCGTTTGAAATTAGCTGTTGTTTGGCAGATGACATTGCCAGGGGTACCATCAATTTATTATGGCGATGAAATCGGTATGCAGGGATATCGCGACCCACATAATAGAGCAAGCTATAAATGGGATGAAGCTGATAATAATTTACGTCATTTCTTTACGCGTATGATAGCACTGCGCAATCATCGACAAGTATTGCAAACTGGTTGGTATATACCAGTATATGCTCAAGATGATGTCTTAGCTTATATGAGAACTACAAAATTAGGCAAAGATAGATTTGGACAAAAAATGGATGATGATTGCATTTTAGTGGTATTAAATCGTCATCAAGAAAAGACTATGACGATAGAAATTGATGTTCATGGTTTTTGTCAGCGTAAATTACATGAAATAACTAATATGTATCCTGATGTGGAAATCATAGATAATAAAGCTAAGATAGAAATTGAACCGCTCACAGCTCTAGTATTTGAACAGGAAAAAGAAAATATAGAATATGCTAGAAAAGCTGGTATTATCATGCATCCAACATCCCTTCCATCTGATTATGGTATTGGTGATTTAGGAAAAGAAGCTTATAATTTTGTGGATTGGTTAGTAAAAGCTAAACAAAAGATTTGGCAAGTATTGCCATTAAATCCAGTAGGATATGGAGCATCTCCATATCAATCTCCATCTGCTTTTGCTGGCAATACTATGCTTATTTCTCCTGAAAAATTGGTGGAAATCAATTTATTGGAAGCTAAAGATATTGTTTTAGATTATAAAGCTGATGTTGATAAAGTAGATTTTGTAAAAGTAGAAGCTTATAAAGAAAAAATCTTAACAAAAGCTTTTGCAAATTTTGTAGCAGATGCAGATTATACTGCTTTTTGTCAACAGCAAAGTTATTGGCTTGAAGATTATGCACTATTCATGGCATTAAAGAAATATTATAAAAACTTACCATGGTATGAATGGAATTTAGATATAAAATTGCGTAAACCTCAAGCTTTAGAGTCTTGTAGAATTTCTTTGGCACAAGATATTGCTTATGCTAAGTTTAAGCAATATATTTTCTTTAAACAGTGGCAAGATTTACATGCTTATGCAAACGAAAGAGGCATACAAATAGTCGGTGATGTTCCAATTTTTCCATCACATGATAGTGCTGATGTATGGGTACATCAAGATTTATTTAATTTGAATGCTGATGGCACCTTAAAGACAGCAGCAGGAGTGCCACCAGATTATTTCAGTGAAGATGGTCAACTTTGGGGCAATCCACATTATCTCTGGAAGGTAATGCAAAGAGATGACTATAGTTGGTGGCGTAAACGTATAGCTACATTGTTGAATTTAGTAGATATAATTCGCATTGACCATTTCCGTGGTTTTGAAGCTTATTGGGAAGTATCTGGTATGGCCACAAATGCTCGTGTTGGTAAATGGGTTAAAGGTCCAGGCAAAGATTTATTTGATAAAATCAAAGAATATTTAGGTGATGTGCCAATCATTGCTGAAGATTTAGGTGTAATTACGCCAGAAGTCGAAGCTTTGAAAAATAGTTGTAATTTCCCAGGCATGAAAGTTTTGCAATTTGAATTATATGCAAATAAATATCATAAATTAAACTTTATCAGTCCGAAAAATAGCATTGTCTATACAGGCACTCATGACAATAATACAACTTTAGGCTGGCTTAAAGAGGATATATCTCCGCAGGATAAAGCAGTTTTAGCAGATTTATTAGAAGTTAAAGTTGATGATAATGAGGCTTTATTAGAGGAATTGGTAAAATTAGCATATGCTAGTGCCTCTAAGATGGCGATATTGCCAATGCAAGATGTTTTGAAGTTGGATAGTAATGCTAGAATGAATTTACCTGGTACAGTAGGCACTAACTGGGGCTGGCGCATGCAAAAAGATACATTGACAGACGAAAAAGCAATGTATTTGTGTTCCTTAGTAGAAAAATATAATAGATAAATGAAAAGGACTCTGCAATAAATGTAGAGTCCTTTTAGATTTTAGCGAAAAGTAATTCGGCAAAGAAGATATTATCATGGTATAATAATTTAAGTGTATTTAGTTAAATTTATTTTAAGATAGGTGAATATTTTAATGAAAATAGAGAAAAAAATATTGTGGGCGATATCATTAAGTGCATTATCTTTATGTACATATAATCAGCCAGTATTAGCTTCAGATACTGATGTTGAAATCTTAAATTATGTTGAAGACCAACGTCGTGAAGCTAGAGATAAAGAAAAAAATAAAGCTATTAATGAATTTAAAGCAGAATTAGATGCTCAATATGAAAAAGAAGGCATTGTTATACAAAATCCTCAAGAAGCACCAATTATTTTTGAGGGTAATGATATTATGTATGACTCAGTAACAGGTGAAGTATATGGTAAGGGTAATGTAAAAATCACTCAGAATTATTCACGCATGACTACTGAAGATGCAAATGGTAATTTAAATACAGGTGATGTGGATATTCCTGTTCCTGCTCATGTTATGCAGGTAGCTAACCCAACACTTGATATCAACAGTGAGAAAACAAAATATAATTATAATGAAAAAACTGGTGTAATGAATAATGTAAAAGGTCGTGTAGATAATAGATATATTTCAGGGGAACAAGTAGAATTTTATCCTGATTACTATATAATTTACAATGGCACGATGACACGTTGTCCTGCGAAAAAACCAGATTACTGTTTGACTGCTGAGAAAATTGAAATTTATCCTGATGACCATATGGTAGCATATAATGCGAAATTTTTGATCAAAGGTCAAGTTATTTATCAAACAGATGAATATAGTACTAAAATAGGTACTAATAGCGATGGAAAAAATCAATGGATACCACTGCGTATTCGTATAAATGATGATGATGGTTTATCTATCGGTTATAAATTAGATGCACCACTGATGGATAATGTAAAAGCTTATGCTGATTTAAAATATACTACTAAGCATGATATGAGAAATATTTATGGTGTAGCTTGGAATAATGCAGGTAGTACTTTTAAAGTAGAAAATGGTAAATATGAAGATGATGATGATCGTTGGTTAGAAAAAAATATAGCATATGTATATAATTATGGCAGTAGAATAGGTGATACACCACTTAGTTTTAATTTGTATAATGAATATGGTTTATGGGAAGAAAATAATATTAAAAGTTGGCATCGTGAACATAATTTATCTCTCCATCATGATCCTATAAATTTAGATACAGAAGGTAAATTTAGATTATTTCCAAGCATAGGTTATCGCTTAGTTTATGAAGATTATGATGATAGCAATTATAATAGTTTGTATTATGATGTGACTTTACTTGGTGAATTAACTGATAGATTAGTAGCTTATACAGGATATCATTATTCAAGAGTTAGTGCAGAAAATACTTTATTCCAGTATGGATTGGAAGATTATTCCAAAAAAGTATCCGCAGGTCTAAGTTATACTATAGATGATAAAAATCGCTTTGTTGTAGCAACAGGATATGATGCTTCTGATCAGCTTCGTTTAAGAGATTTAGATTATTATTGGTATCATGATTGGCATTGTGTAGAAACTGAATTAAAATATGAACAGAAAAAAGATAAATGGAGTTTACATTTTAATTTCTTGAATTTCTAATATATAGAGAAAAAAGGTGAATTTATGAAGCCGGAATTGATTGATTTTGTAGAAAAATTTAAGGGAAAACGCATTTTAATTATTGGTGATATGATTGCTGATATATATTTAAAAGGCGATATTTCTCGTATTTCTCGTGAAGCGCCAGTTTTAGTATTGATAGAGTCAGAAGAAAAAACAGTGGCTGGCGGTGCTGCTAATGTAGTTAATAATGTAGCTACATTAGGCGGAAAGGCTTTTGCTGTAGGTATTTTAGGCGAAGATAAAGGTGCTTTAAATTTAAAGCAAATATTAGAAGAAAATAATGTAAATACGGAAGGTATGTTTTGTGATCAAAATCGCAAAACTATTACTAAGACACGTGTTATTGCAGGTGGTAGAGCTACAGTAAGTCAACAGGTAGTACGTATTGATAGAGAATGTAATGAAGTTATCAGTGAAATATATGAAAAAGAATTGATGAATTATATTCAAATGGTCATGCCACAGATGCAAGGTGTAGTAATGAGCGATTATGGTAGTGGAACAATTACACCTAAAATTCGTGATTTAATTTTATCTTTAAGTAAAGAATATGATATACCATCAATAATAGATTCTCGATATGCTATTTTCAATTTTGTAGGTACTGATTATGTAAAACAAAATGATGCGGAATTAGCTAGTGCTGTAGGCTATAAAATAGATAATGAGGAAATTTTATATAAAGCGGCACAGGAATTTTTAGTAAAAATGCAAGCAAAGGGAATTTTAGTTACACGTGGCGAAAAAGGTATGACTTTATTTGAAGCAAATGGAGATGTGCATAATATCCCAGTATCTGATAAATCAGAAGTATTTGATGTATCAGGAGCAGGCGATACATGTGTTGCTACTTTTATCACAGCATTAGCTACAGGTGCGATGCCAAGTCAAGCAGCTGAACTTTCTAATTTTGCTTCTGGTATTGCTGTACGTAAAATGGGAACAGCTACAGTTTCTGATGAGGAATTAATTGCTGTATTGAAAAAATAATAATTACAGATAGGATTTTAGTGATGATTATAGATATACAAGATATTGAAAAGTTTTGTGAAATCTTGCGTAAGGGTAATAAAACTATAGCACTTACTAATGGCACTTTTGATTTAATACATGCAGGTCATGTTCGTTATTTAAATGAAGCTAGTAAATTAGCAGATTATTTAATTTTAGGGTTAAATAGTGATCAGTCTGTAAAGCAGTATAAATCAGACAAAAGACCAATTGTTTCGCAAAAAGAGCGAGCAGAGGTTATAGATAGTTTAAAAGCTGTAGATTATGTAGTTATTTTTGATGAAACAACAGCTGATAAATTAATCAGTAAAGTAAAACCAGATATCTATGTAAAAGGTGGAGATTATACAGAAGAATCTCTTCCAGAAACATCAACAGTAAAAAAATATGGTGGTAAGATAAAATTTATAAAAGTAGTAGAGGGATGTTCTACCACAAATATAGTACAAAAAATATTAGATATATATTAATTAAATAATTTAAAGATATGCTACATTTTTAGATAATTTAAAGATGTAGCTTTTCTTTTGGGACTTTAAATAGTAAATAAGTATTTACTATTTGAAAAAATATTGGTAAAATCAAATAATAGAAAAATATATTAGTAAAAATTTTTAATTTATATTTTCGATAGATAGAAGTAATGAGGTTTTTATGAATATTTTAATTGTAAAATTAAGTGCAATAGGAGATGTAATTCATGCATTACCTGTAGCATATGTTTTGAAAAAACGATATCCTAATGCGCATATTACATGGGTTGTGGAACCTACAGCATATGAATTGGTGAAACACAATCCATATGTAGATGAAATAATTATTTTTCATAAAAAAGCATTTAAATCATGGAATGGTTTTAAGGAAAATTATCGACCATTTGCTAAGTTATTGCAAAAAAGAAAATATGATATATCTATAGATTTACAAGGTTTATTTAAGTCAGCAGCTGTAGTATTTGCTGCCAAGGCAAAGAAAAAAATAGGCTATGTAGATATGCGTGAAGGTAGCAATTTAATCAGTAAACGCATAGTAGGCAATAATAAAAATGGTCATATTGTAGATAGATATTTAGATACTGTTAAATGTTTAGATTGTGATACAGAAAATATAATATTTCCTTTAGTTAATACACAAGATGAAATTGATTTTGTAGATAATTTATTGATTAAAGAGAGTATATTAAATCAAAAATTTATAATTTTTGCAGTGGGTACTAATTGGATAAATAAATGTTGGTCTGTAGAAAATTTTGCTAAATTAAGCGATTTATTAGCAGGATATAACTTAAAAGTAGTCTTAATTGGTTTTGGAAAAGATGATGAACAAAAATCACAAGCTATTATTAAATTAGCTAGAGAAAATAATATTATAAATTTTGTGGGAAAAACAAGCTTGATGCAAACGGCTAGACTTATTAAATTATCAAAGGCTGTTGTGGGTGGAGATACTGGAAATCTTCATTTAGCAGCAGCTTTAAATATTCCTGCAATTATGCTTATGGGGCCAACAGATCCTAATAGAAATGGTCCATATAGACAAAGTGAAAATGTGATTTTAGCAGGTCATGAATGTGATGGTTGTTGGAAGCGTACTTGTGCTAAGAATATAGATTGCTTAGCAAGTATAAAACCAAATCAAGTCATAGAAAAATTAAGACAAAGCGAGTTGTTAAAAGATGATTGAAAATTATCCGATTGACTTTGTTGTTACTTGGGTTGATGGCAACGACCCAGTATGGCAAGCAGAAAAAGCAAAGTATAGTCCCAATAAAAATGCAGATAATCGCAATGTGCGTTTTCGTGATTGGGACAATATGCAATATTGGTTTAGAGCTGTAGAAAAATTTGCACCATGGGTTAACAAAATACATTTTGTAACTTATGGTCATTTGCCTAAATGGTTAAATATAGATAATCCCAAATTAAATATTGCTAAACATAGCGATTTTATACCACAAAAATATTTACCTACATTTAGTTCCCAGCCTATTGAATTAAATTTGCATAGAATAAACGGTTTAGCAGAAAGATTTGTTTATTTTAATGATGATATGTTTTTTATTAAGACCAGATAAAAAGAGAATTTGTTTTTTGCAGGTAAAGATTGTTTGCCGACAGATTTTGCGATAACTAGTACAATTAGTACAACTACTAAAGAAGATATGATGCCATTTATAAAATTAAATTGTGTAACAATTTTAAATGGACATTTTGATAAAAAGGAACAGATGAAAAAGCATTTTAGTAAATGGGTAAATTTAGCTTATGGTTGGAATGCTTTACGTAATTTAATTTTTTATGGGCAACATAGATTTAAAGGATTTGCAAATAATCATTTAGCTTTTTCTTTTTTGAAAAGTGAATATGAAGATATTTGGGAAAAAGAATATGAATCATTAGATGATACTTCGTCACATAAGTTTAGAAGTAAATTAGATTTAGATAATTGGCTTATTCGTTATTGGCAATTGACTAGAGGAAATTTTTATCCAATAGGAAGACATGTAAAAGGTAAGGTTTATGAAATCTATAATGGAGTAGAACAAAATCAAGAACTATTTAAAATTATAGAAAATCAAGCAATGCCTATGATATGTATAAATGACAATGATAATGTGGATTTTGAACCTATGAAAGAAAGAATAAAACAGGCATTTGATAGAATTTTGCCAGAAAAATCTAGTTTTGAAAAATAATAAAAAATAAAGAAGTAAATTATTTAAAATTTACTTCTTTATTATTGTTTATAGATAAAAAATATTCTACTATCTCAATTATAGTATATTTTATAAAAATGAATTTTAGATGAAAATAAATTTAAATTTTTGTAAAGGATGGTATTGATGGTTTGTGTAGATAAATATATGCATAAGACATATTATGTTTTAATTGGTTTGATGGTTTTTTTATTGCCTCAAGCTTTTATTTTACCGGTAGAATGTAGTTATGAAAATCATTTGTTAGAAAATCTAGAAGTATTTGTATTAGGAATTGGTTTTATAAATATGTTATATAAAACTGCAAATTTAAATAAAGATAAAATTAATAAGTTTTATTTAGCATGTGGTATTTTTTATATTGTTATGATTGCTAGAGAATTAAGTTATGGTAGAGTGTTTTATCCTATCGGTATTGATAAAAATGGTGAACAAATTTTTATGAATATCCATCAAATATGGTATGGATCAATAGTATATCCTATAATTGCAGTACTAGTTTTAATAGCATTATTTTTAATGATACAAACTTATAAATACATAAAAAAAGAACAGATTATTTGTAGTATACCTAGATATAGCATTCGTTTATTTATAATTATGATGATCTTGAGTCAGATAGTATTTGAAAAAAATTTAATCAAGTTTTTAGCAGATTATGGTCAATTATTAGAAGAATGCACAGAGATATTAGCATATTGTTCTTTAGTATGCTTTACTTATGATATATCATTTAAAAAGAAATAAAGAAGGAATATAGATGTTAAATTTTGAAATTAGATATACAAAAGCTTTAGTTATTTTGTGTATTTTAGCTATTATTTTTATTGGGTTATCATTTGTTTTACCTATAGAATATAGTTATGAAAATCATTTTTTAGAGAATTTAGAAGTTGTAATTTTATTTTTAGGTATTGTAATTTGTATAGGGAAAATACGAGATTTTATTTTATATGATAGTATAAAGTTTTATGTAGCTTCGATAATAATTTATATATTGATGATTGGCAGAGAATTGAGTTGGGGTCGTGTATTTTATCCTATTGGTATGGATAAAAATGGTGAACAGATTTTTGTAAAAAGTACATGAATTATGGTATGGTTCAGTAGTTTATCCAATGGTAGGGATTTTAATTTTAATAGTCTTGATTTTATTGGGAGTATATTTTTATCAAAGCAGAAGACAAGGAATTTGTTGGTACATTCCATTAGGTGAATTTTTGTTTTTTATAGTAACAAGCATATTGGGTCAATGTGTATTTGATAGAGGTTTAGTGCAATTTGGTAATTATAATCAATTATTAGAAGAAAGCTGTGAAATCATAGCATATATAGCTCTTATTTGTTGTACATATGATATTTCCTTTAAAAGAAGATATATTCATATAAGATATTTTAGTATAAGATAATAAAAAGAGCCTCAGGAACTTATATTCTTGAGGCCTTTTATTTATTTAAATTTATTTTTTAGTTGTTTAAATTGTCGTTCCAATTTTCGCATTGCAACGAAAATAATGTGAATAGAGCTTACTTTTAATTTGAATTCCCACATTTTTTGGTGTGAAGGTATAGGAATGCGTGGAAGAGCAAAAAGGTCAATATGCCAAAGTGGAACATTTTCAAAGATGGCAAATGCCATTTTATAATTTGCTTTTTTTACTATATTTATTACTTGTTGATTGAAAAAACCATATGGGTAACAAAGATAATCCATAGGTTTATCTAATAATTTTTCAAATTTTGTTTTGGTATCAATAATTTCTAAATTTAATTTTTCCTCATTACATTGAGTTAGGAATGGATGGTTGGCAGTATGAGGTTGGATATCTAGACCGTGATTAAGCCAAGATTTTAATTCTGCTAAATTCATGGTAGTAGTTTCTTGTTTACCGAAATTTTCCCATTTGTTAGGTTTACCAATCCAATTGTAAATAGGAAAAACAACAGCAGTCATATTGTATTTTTTTAATAGCGGTAAGGCTTCAAGATAATTATCCTGATAGCCATCATCAAAAGTTAGTAGAACAGGATTTTTAGGTAATTTAGCCTTATTTACGAAGTGATTATATAATTGTTCTGGTGTAATAGTATGATAATTATGCGTGGATAAATATTCTAGTTGCTCGGCAAATTTTTCTTTAGGTAGAGCATTTCTATCACCAGGAATATTGGCTATACGATGATACATTAAAATTGGTACATAATTTTTAAATTTTAAATATAAGATAAAAAATATACATAAAATAATTAATAATAGTATAAACATAATAATTTTTCCTAACCTTAGATATAGTGTATAATAATATATTATACGAATATGAAGAAGATATTCAATAAATTTTTAAGGAAAGATTTTATGAAAAAATTTTTAGTTATTAATACATCTTTTTTGGAGATACTTTACTTACTAATCCTTTATGTAGAAATATAAAAATATTATATCCAGATTCACATATAACTTTTATTGTTAATAAGCCATTTGTAGAAGTAGCAACCTACTGTGATGGAGTAGATGAAGTAGTAGCTTATGATAAAAAGGGTAAACATCATGGTGTAAAGGGAGTATGGAATTTTTATCAAGAATATAAAGAAAATTTAAATTAGGCTTTGAAGCAGCTTTTGTTATCTATGGTAATGAAAGAGGTATTGTTTTTAGCAAAATTATTTGGGGCTAAAAAAGTATATGCTGAAAATAAAGGTATAAATAAATTTTTTTATTTAGATAATCCTAGAGAAATAGATTATCATGGTAAGACAAAAGTACAGACTAAAAATAGTATTTTATTAGAACAATATAGTAAAAAGCTATAAGAGAATTACCAATGAAATTTATACCGCCAGAATCATCATATGATGATATTGAAGTGTTATTAGAAGGTTTAAATATACAAGATAATAAATTAGTAGCAATATGTACTACTTCTAAAAGAAAGAAAAGATATGCCTTTAAAAGATTGTAAAGAATTAATACAAACATTAAAAAGTAAAGGTTATACTTTATTACTATTAGGGCAGGGAATGTAGCAAAAGAATATGGAGAAGAATTGTCTAAAATAGCTAAAGATGATTTTATAAATTTAGTAGATAAGACAACTATTGCTCAACTTGGAGCGCTACTAGCTAATTGTAAAGCTTTAATTAGTGTGGATACAGGAACTATGCATTTAGGTTTGGCAGTAGATGTACCTACAGTTTGTTTATTTTATATTCATACAAAAGCACATCTAGACGCATGGGCTCCTGAAAAATCATTATATCGTTGTGAGGTTTTAACAGAAAATATAAAGGTAGAAAATATTGTTAATTCTTTAAGAAAAATTATGGAGTAATTTTTTATGAAAAAAATTTTATTATTAGTACCTCGTATGAATATAGGTGGTGCTGAATCATATGTAGCTTTGGTAGCTCGTAGTTTAAAATCATTAGGCTACAATGTATTTATTGCTTCTGCTGGTGGAGCGTTGGCGGTTGAATTACAAAAAGAAGGAATAAAACATTTTTTTTTACCGATTAGATTGAGTAAGTTTATATCAGGATTATTATTAAAACGTATTGTAGAAAAATATAATATAGACTTAATACATGCCAATTCGGAAGCAGCAGGTATTGTAGCCGTAAAGACACGAAATAAGTATAAATTAGATATTCCTATAGTATATACAGCTCATGGTGTATTACCAGCAAAAGTGAAAGACATTATGAATCAAGTGGATAAGATTATTGCTGTAAGTGAGTTTTCTAGGAAATCTGCAATAAAAGAAGGCTTTTTAGCTGAAAAAATTCAAGTAATATATAATGGTGTAGATACTGATAAATTTAAACCCAATCGACAAAATAAAAATTTATTACGAAAAAAATATAATATACCACAAGAGGCTTTTACTATGATTATAGTTTCGCGTATTAAAAATTTGCGAAATAAAGGACATCAGCATTTACTTGATGTATTGAAAAATTATGAAGTTAGTAAAAAATGGCATCTTGTAGTAATTGGTAAAGGAAAAGGTTTCAGTGATTTAAAGAAAAAAATAAAAGAATATCATTTACAAGATAGAGTACATTTATTAGGTCATAAGACAGATGTAGAAAATTATATAGATATAGCAGATGTTATGGTTTTACCATCATATTTTGAAACATTTGGATTGGTTTTAGCTGAAGGGATGGCAATGCAAAAGCCAGCTATAGCTTTTAATGTTGGTGGCATTAGTGAAGTTATAAGTGATAAAGAAACAGGATTTCTTGTAAAATATAATGATGATGATGATTTAGTAAATAAGATAAATAGATTAGCTCAAGATAAAGATTTATGTAACAAAATGGGAATAAATGCAAGGAAAAAAGTAGAAAAAGATTTTGCTAATCAAATAATGATAAAAAGATTATAGAAATATATAATGAGATAATAGATAATAAAACTAATTAATGTTTTATAGGAGATATTAATGTTAAATGAAGACAGAAGAAAATATAGTTACTTTTATAAATAATTTAGAAGCAGAAAATCAAGATATAGAATGTAAACAGTGCAAGAGAATTTTACCGAAAGATCTTTGGTCAACATATAGTGCGTTTGCAAATACACATGGTGGTAAAATTATTTTAGGTATTACTGAGATAAAAAATATAGAGAAAAATAAATTTGAAATTACAGGTGTTGAAAACCCAACTAAAGTATGTGATGATTTTTGGACATGTATATCAAATACTAATAAAGTAAATTATAATCTTTTATCTAATAACGATGTGCAAATAAAAAAAATAGAAGATAAATCAATAATAATTATTAATGTACCAGAAGCAACTCATCAGCAAAAACCTATTTACTTAAATAATGTATTAACAAATACATATATTAGGTTAAATTCAGCAGATGTAAAAGTTAATATAGAACAGTTACAAATATTATTGAGAAATAGAAATTTAGCTCAAGATGTGGGTTTATTAAAAAATTATACAATAGAAAGAGATTTAGATTTATTATCTATACAAAATATAGGCAACATATTTTTGAGCATACACATGATACAAAATACTTAGATATGGATGTATCAAAGTTCCTAATACAAATGGGAGCTTTAAAATTAGATTATAATGATAATAAATATTATATAACAGAAGGTGGTTTATTATTTTTTGGAAAAATAGATGCTATAATAAATAGATTTCCACATTTTCATTTAGATTATTTTGATAGAAGAGGAAATAATGCAAGATGGAGTGATAGAGTAGCTTCTGATGATATGTCTTTTTTGAAATTTAAATTTAATGAATTATTTTTTTTCTTATAATGGAAAAATTACAAAGTACAATAACAGATGATTTTGAACTGGAGAAAAATTTTGATAAGAAAAGTCTCCAGAAAAGTTATTAGTGATTCTAAGAGAGGCATTAATAAATTATGATTGTCCATGCTGATTATTATGTAAGTACATCATCTATAATTGTTAATGTATATAGTAATTATTATGAATTTAATAATCCAGGAATGATGTTAGTTTCTACGGAAGAATTTATAAAAGGTGGAAATTCATGTCCGAGAAATACAGTAATAATGACATTGTTTAGAAGATTAGGTTTATCAGAGAGAGCAGGTTCTGGTGGACCAGAAATATTTGAATTTTGCAATTACTAATAGTTTTAAACAACCACAGGTAGAAACTAATTTCAAAGAAACAAACATAAAAATATGGAAAGTAGATTTTAGTTTCTACATATCCGAATTTATCAAAGGAAGCTAAGTTAAATTTTTACTTATATTGATAAAAATGGTAAAAATAAATATACAGCAAAAGAATTAAAAGAAGAATTAAAACTTAGTAAATATGTTTTTCAAAGAGCAATAAAAGAATTAAGTAATACTGATCTAATAGTAATCACAGGTAATGGACGAGGTAGAGCATATTCAAAATCATTAACAAAATTAGAGCTTTATGTAGGTGTACAAAAATTAGCAGATAGATTAAGAATGGGAAATTAATTGGATGGGTAATTGGATGGTAATTGGATGGTAAAAGTTGAAAAAGCTTGAATTTAAAGGATGATAATTGGATGGTAATTGGATAGGTAAAAATTAAAAGGAAGTGAAGTAATTGAAAAAAATTTTAAGTATTGTATCTGGTAATCCGTCAGGTTCACTTAATATTGCAATAGATATAAGTAATTATTTAAAAACTAAGGGTTATGAAGTTATAGATATTTTTCGTAAATACAATAATACTGATTTAAAAGGTATTATTGTTATAAAAGACAAATTTACTATAGATTATATATTGTCTTTAGGTGAGTTTATTAGACATAGTAAACCAGATTTAATTATTGTTCATGGATATAGTACACATATTTGGACTAAATTAGCCTTAGTATATGCTAAAATACCAGTAAAATTAATACATGTAGAACATAATACAGAAAAATATACTGCTTTTAGAAGATATTTAACACAAAAATTAGATAAATATACAGACAAATATATTTGTGTATCTAAGGGTGTAGCTAATCACTTGATTAAGCAAGGTATAGATAAATCAAAAGTAGAAGTAATTTATAATGGTATTGATATACAAAGTTTTGATTTAGCAAAGGAAAAGCATGACATTTTCACAGTAGGAATGGTTGCTCGTTTCAGTAAACAAAAAGATCAAATGACTTTGATTAAAGCGATAGAGTATTTGATTAAAGAAAAAAATGAAAAAATTAATTTGTTATTAATGGGCATAGGAAAAACTAGAAAAAAATGTGAAAAGTATATTTCTGAACATAATTTAGATAATAATATAAAAATAATAGAAGGTAATTTTAAAGATTTAATAGTAAAAACAGATTTATTTGTATTGGCTACACATTATGAGGGGTTACCATTAGTATTATGTGAAGCAATGGCTTCAAAAACACCAATAATAGCAACTGATGTTCCAGGCGTAAATGAAATTGTATTAAATGAAAAAACGGGATTATTAGTAAAAGAAAATGAAGTATCAGATTTAGCTAATAATATATTAAGAATGAAAAATGATGAAAATATAAGAGAATTTTTTAGTGAAAAAGCATATAGATTTATTAATGAAGAGTTTAATCTAGAACTTATGTATAAAAATTTATGAGAGAAGGATAAAAGAATTTTTATGATTAGTATAATAGTACCAATATATAATGTAGAATTATATTTGGAAAAATGTATAGAATCAATAATAAATCAAACATATAAAGATATAGAGGTAATATTAATAAATGATGGTTCAACTGATAAAAGTGGAATTATATGTGATAAATATGCGAAGATTGATGATAGAATAATAGTATTACATAAAGAAAATGGAGGTGTTAGTTCTGCTAGGAATAAAGGATTAGAGAATTATATATGAGAGGAGAAAATTTACTTGGAGATAAAACTAATTAAGATTGATAATGAAAGTTATTTTGTATACCAATCTTCGAGAAAGGTGTATAAGGAGAGGGTCGCGGACATAATGTATTTTGCAAGAGGTGGCAGAAGAGTTACTATGTATTCACGCGAGTCTGGAGAAATTGAATTGTATTGTAGTCTTGTAGAAATCTACAGAGTACTTATTACAGAGGGATTTCATTATATTAATCAGTCAGTGCTTATTAATATATCTTATATAACTAACATTAAGAAGAATCTTGCGAAAGTGGGAAATGGCAAATATATTGAAATCAGCAGAAACAGAAGGGCACTTATTATTAATAAATTCTGTGAAACTCTGAAGTAGGTATATATAGCATATTCTCATTTGATTAAATATGGAGGTATGCTTATGAGATATTACGCTGTATCGCAATGGCTTATTTTTTTCTTTATATATTGTTTTTTAGGTTGGATATGGGAATGCTGCTATGTTTCTGTGAGGAAACATAAGTGGGTAAACAGAGGTTTCCTGCATGGTCCATTCCTGCCAATATATGGTTCAGGGGCAATTGTAATATTGATTAGTACGATTGCAGTGAAAGATATTGTTCCACTGGTCTTTCTTCTAGGAATGGTATCATCTACAATACTTGAATTCTGCACAGGCTGCTGCATGGAGAAGCTTTTTGGTGTAAGATACTGGGATTACAGCAATCTTCCACTTAATTTTAAAGGGCATATATGTTTCTTTATATCACTTGCATGGGGAGCATTCTCTATTTTGCTTGTGTGTGTAATACACAAGCCCATCGAAGCAG
>ENA-OPYX01000480-OPYX01000480.1-human-gut-metagenome-genome-assembly--contig:-NODE-480-length-23306-cov-2.829889_pt1 | contig 23306 bp, 22 predicted proteins | sample MGYA00242639_ERZ504486 | MGnify/ENA primary metagenome ERZ504486 (study PRJEB26092, sample SAMD00036296) | human gut metagenome | host: Homo sapiens | study: EMG produced TPA metagenomics assembly of... | reverse complement strand
CATTCAGGAGACTTTTTCCGTTTCTATCGAGAAAGAACCGGTGAAGATCATTCTTCCGTAAACAGAAACTATTAAAGGCTTTCGACAGGAATTATCGTATCCCTGCTGAAAGCCTTTCGTTTCTTATATTATTTCTTTAGTTGAATCCATAGAATTTCTGGCATACTTTATAAGCTGCCACGAACATCTTTCTGCCGGCTCTGCCTGGAAGATTTGCTGCACGTCCGAGGACACTGTAGCGAAGTTTATGGTACAGCCAGCGGTCCAGCTCACGGATGTATTCCATGAGTTCTTTTTTCTTATCGAGTGCTTCCTGTGTGCCGGCGCGTACCAGCATGATGGAAGAAACTGTTGTGATGATATCCAGGTAACTGAGCATATATTTCTTCTGGTGCTTGTTACTGAACTGACATCTGTGGAAAGCATCTGTCATCAGTTTGTTAACTCTGATCTGCTGGTCGATCCTCTTGATCATAACCTTCTCATTTACAGACTGATCATCACGGCCAATGAAGTAACGATAAAAATTCACATCCAGATAATACATGTTCTGAACATATGGAAGCGGCTCAAATGCAAACAGGTTGTCTACATAAAACGTATGCTTCGGAAGCTCCAGACCACATTCGTGGAGCAGTTCAGTACGGTAGATCATGGAATGCATGAGGAGATATTTTCCCTTAGACATACGCACCTTGTCCCACTCAAAGATTTCGTTTACCGGGAGACAGTGTCTGTACTGCATGACCTTTTTCCTTGCTACGCCCTGTTTCTCATATACGAAATTGCTGATCAGAAGATCAACAGTCTTTGGTCCGCGGATAAGTTCTTCCAGAGTCTTGAGGATCTGCTCATACGCTTCTGCATTTACCCAGTCGTCGCTGTCCACGACTTTAAAATAAAGTCCGCTTGCATTTCTGATTCCTGCGTTGACTGCTTCGCCGTGACCGCCGTTTTCCTGGTGGATTGCCTTGACGATCGTCGGATATTTCTTTGCATAAGCATCTGCAATCTCTGCTGTGCGGTCGGATGATCCGTCATTTACGACAAGGATCTCCACATCTTCGCCTCCTACAAGAAGGGAATCAATGCACTTCTCCATATATGCTTCTGAATTATAACATGGAATTGCAATACTTAAAATTTTCATCGGTATTATTCCTCCTGTGTGTGTTATTCCCTGATATATTTTGTGTACGCGCTGAATGCTGATGGGATCGCATATTGATCGTCGGACTGCCTTTTACCGACAAAAAGCAGATCATTCTGACGGATTTCTTCCAGTGAGGAAACACGGACCCTGTAGGCAGTCATCCTCCATTCAATATGTGAAAAAAATATGCTTTGCTTCCGGAAGTGCTTCTATACGAAGCGGTTCCAGATCCATGGCTTTGACGCTCTCCAGTACTTCCTCTTCAGAGAGATGTCCCTTAAGATTCGGAAGCTCATATAATCCCGCAAGAAGTCCTCTCGATGGACGCCTGCGGATTGCTGTCTTTTCTCCATCCTGGATCACAAGAACGGTCCGATCTTCCAGCTTCCTGTCTTTCTTCTGTGCTTTGACGGGAAATCTGTCGATCGTTCCATGAGCTCTTGCCCCGCAGCAAAAAGCCACCGGACAGACATCGCATTTGGGTTCGCCATTTGGCACACAGACAACTGCGCCGAGTTCCATCAGTGCCTGATTGAAATCTCCGGGGTACTCCCCTGGCATGATCTCCTGAAGCTTATTTTCTATCCGTTTCTTTACAGACTGCTTCATGATATCACCATCATCCTCTATAATCCTAGTGATCACGCGAAGTACATTTCCATCTACTGCCGGAACCGGTATATCATAAGCGATCGATGCAATTGCTCCTGCTGTATAGCTTCCGATTCCCTTAAGGGAAAGAAGTTTCTCGTAAGATGCCGGAAGCACACCATCATATTCCTCCACAACCGTCTGTGCCGCAATCTGCATATTCCGGACGCGGTTGTAATACCCAAGTCCCTCCCACAGTTTGAGAAGCTTCTCCTCCGGGCACTCTGCAAGTGCCGCCGGATCCGGAAGTTCTTCTGTGAACCTGCGAAAATATGGCTTCACTGCCTCCACTCTCGTCTGCTGCAGCATGATCTCCGATACCCAGGTATAATAGGCATTGTGCCGGTCTCTCCATGGAAGGCTGCGCTTATTCTGCCTGTACCACTCTGTCAGTGGCTTTACAATGTCATTCAGCATTCTTCTAGTCCTGTCTTGATTTTTGTCTTATTATTATCAGTATCAGTAAACAGTAACCCTCAGTATTACCATAAATCCCGCTAAAAGACAGTTGACTTTTTTTATTTTACCATATAGAATATGAATTAATGGCAATTTTACCAGTATGATAAATCTCATTTTTTTCCTGAAAGGACTATATTATGGACAGTATTATTTTTGATGTAGATGGAACTTTGTGGAATTCCACCGGAATCGTGGCGAAAGCCTGGGAAAACTATCTCCGCAATGTTGAACAGATCGAACTTCCTCTGACGGCTGAGATCATTGCTTCTATGTTCGGACAGCCGCTTCCGGATATTGCAAAGCAGATTTTTCCAGATGCCTCCAGAGAAGAACAGCTCCGTCTGATCGACCGATGCTGTAACGCAGAGCATGAAGCACTTCTTAAGGAATGCGCCCCTCTGTACGAAGATCTGGAGAAAGCCCTCCAGCTTTTAGCTGAGAAATACCCGCTGTATATCGTGAGCAACTGTGAGGCCGGCTATATTGAAGTATTTCTTGAAGCCACCGGCTTCGGCAAATATTTCAAAGGTCATCTGTGCAATGGTGATAACAATCTCGATAAGGGTTCCAACATCTCCCTCATCGCCAGAACTTATGATATGAAATCCCCGGTTTATGTCGGTGACACCATGGGAGATTTCCTTTCCTGCCGCAAGGCTGGCGTTCCGTTTGTCTTTGCTTCCTATGGATTCGGAGATGTACCGGAACCGGATGAGATCATCCGTAAGCCAATGGATCTCGTCGATCTTTTTTGTTAAAAAATATCCTGAAAAGTAACAGGAGCGTGGAAACTTCGAAATCGTTTCCACGCTCCTGTTTTGATTATTTTTATTTCTTTTTGCATTTGTATTTGAGGTAAAGTCCAAGTCCTACCATAACGAGCAGTAACAGAATCACATAAATGATTTCTGATGCCATTCCCTCTGTATAGGAGTCAATTCCTGTCAGAATACCGATCAAAATCAGTGCCACGCCGGAACCCTTGGTCATCTTGGCTTCATCGTATTTCGCTTTGCGGAGTTCTGCATTTCCTCCTTTGAGTAAAAAATCTCCGTGTCCTGTCAGAAGCAGGATTCCTGCGATCAGTGCTGCTGCCGTAAGCAAAAAATCAAATGATTTTCCCATTATTTTCTCTCCTGTAATTTTTTAGTAAAAGCATACGATCGGAACGTCATACTGAATCAGATCATACAGTACCTCTGCATTTTCCGGTGGAAGATTTATGCATCCATGGGATCCACTTGTCAGATAAATGTCACCGCCAAATTCGTCTCTCCAGTCTGCATCATGGAAACCAATACCTCCGTCAAACGGCATCCAGTATTGTACCGGCTGTTCATAATAATTTGCAGTTCCCTTCTGTCCGCCTCTCAGTACATCCGGACTCTTCTTATAATATAAGGTGAAGATACCGGCATGTGTCTGACGGTCAGCATAACTCATATTACCGGACACAAAATCTGATTCAAAAATATTCACACCGTCCTGATAATAGTACATATGCTGTTCACTGAGATCTACTTCAATATAAGTATTACCCAGGTCATTCACACCATAAGCATTCGCTGTCTGAGAATAAACAGGTTCCCGCGTTGTCTGTGTTCCTGACTGAATCTCCTGACTCAGCTGAGCAGTTTCTGCCGCCTGATCGATCTTCCATCCATAGACGGAACTGGATACATACACTGTTCTTCCGCTTGTTGCCTGAAACTCTCTCTCTGTACCAACAGTATCATAAGTTGCTGCAAGCTGTGCAACATAATCTGCCACGTGCTGCTGGAAAGAATTGTCATCCCATACCAGCTGACCTTTCTCATCAAACTGCAGCCAGTCCTTAATCGTATTACCATCCAGTGTCGTACTCTGGTCACCAAATGTATAAGTAATGCTTGCCTTCGTATAGTTGTTGCATGCTTCCAGTGCTGACTGAAGTGCCGGATCATCCTGGGTCACTTCTGCGGATACGTAAGCATCCTGGTTATCACTGAAATCTATACTTGCTTCATTAGCTTCCACTGCCGCATCAAGAAGTTTGTATGCTTCTTTGATGTTCAGTTTGCTTCCCTCTGTTTCCGGTACGATCACAAACTGATTATCCCGAAATGCCACATAGGCATTCTCCGGTTCTACCTGATTCTCGGCCTGTGCACAATTCAGAGATTTGAGCTGTTCCTGAAGAAGTGTCTTATTATAGCCGACATTCTCGGATACGGTGTAGCTTTTCTGTTCGTAGAGACCCCTGATCCATTCATATGGTTTCTGTTTCTTAAGAAGCTGAAGGATTTCGCCAGTAGACATATACTGGTAATCAATGTCCTCGCCTCTGATCGTCTGCGCAGCTATATTTCTGGAAGAAACTTCAATGGAGTATTCACTGAGTTTTTCTGCCATAAGCTGCTCTACTTCATATGCTGTCTTCTGCGAACAGTCAACTCCATTGATCCAGGTTCCCTCAAAGAAACGATCTGTAAAATAATAACTGATTCCGCCGTAGGCACATCCACCCAGAACTATTATCATCAGCATCACCAGACCAAAGATTTTCAGGCCTTTGTGAGTTTTCTTCTTGGTTCTGGTTCCTGGTGGAACATCTGAATTCTGATCCAGCTCATCCATTGGAACATAAATTACCGGACCGGGACGTGCTGACTTGTGTCTGCTTCGAACTGCCGGAACTTCTTCCTCTTGTTCCGGTTCTTCTTCCATCACTTCTTCTGATTCCTCTTCATCTGCTTCTTCCGAAGAATCAGTCCATACTTTTGTCTTCTCGTAGTCGTCCTCAGTTTCCCTTATCTCACGATTTTCCTCGTCCGGAGCTTCATTATCTGGTTCTTCATCTTCCGAATCCTCGTAATCAACCTGTATATCGTCAAACTCATCCTCGTCATCATCCAGAATTTTATCCAATGTCGCATTGATTCTGTCTTCGATATCTGTAGTCTCATCTGGTCTGCCTACATCATCCTCCGGCAAAGTTCCCTTATTTTCTTCGTTGATTTCATTCTATACTTCCCCTGCAATCAGCAAAAATGGATGAATTCCTCATTGCTGCCATTTTTCTGTTAACGCTTCTATTATAACATACTTCTGCCTTTTTGCACCTTAAATTGCACTTTTTTTTATGAAAATGCCAAAATTTTCTGCACAGGTGTTATATTATGTCATTTCTCAGTATAACAAAAATCTTTTATTTATTGTATCCTTGCTTATACTTTCTATTCCCGCAAAAAACGCGGGATACATTCCTGCATCCCGCGCTTTGGTTAAATTACTTTGTAACTTTTACCGTAGTTTTGTATACTGCTTTTCCGGATTTTACCGTGATCACGGCACTTCCTGTTTTTATTCCTTTTACTCTCCCATTTGCATCTACTGTCGCGATTTTCTTATTGGAACTTGTATAGGTTATTTTTTCCTGGCTGGTAAACGGATAACGAGCAGGTTTTAACGTAATGGTTTTTCCCCGTTTTACGCTAAGACTTCTGGCAATGCCGGTAATCTTCTTTGTTGTTACCTGGTTGCTCTGGACGGTAACTGTTATAGTTCTGCTTGCACCGCCGGCGGTTTTGACCAGTACTTTTACAGCTACTGCCTTTTTGCTTGTGCTTCTCTGAGCTGTCAGCCGGATATTACCGTTTTTGAGTTTTACAGCTTTTAAAACAGAACTTTTTGCTGAACTTACCAGTTTCACGTAATCTCCGTTTTTGAGACCGGATGATTTTATGGTTACTGTTTTTCCTCTCTGAAGCGGGAATGCATATGCTGAAAGATTCAATGCAGCTTTTAATTTCGCTGTTTTTCTGGTTTCTTTCTTTTTGCAGACACTGCAGGTTCTCGTTTCCTGTCCCTGTGCAAATACGGTTGCTTTCTTGGTTACAGTGTATTTGCCCCATTTATGCTTGCCTGTCGCCGGAATATCTGAAAGAGTTTTCTTTGCCTGGCATGCGGTACATTCCTGATGGCGTTTTCCTGCTTTGCCGCAGGTTGCATTGCTGTCTGTCACAGTTTCCCAGATATGACTGCATTCTGCATCTTTGTCATATACTGTAGGGAAATAGCAGTTTTCTTCGGCAATTTTTTCCCACACTTCATTTCCATATCTGTCAATGTGCCGTTCTTCGGCAATCAGGTGGAGATCACTCTGTCCCTGAGCTATACGACGCAGTGTCGGAATTGCTTCTTCATTCACTGCCTCCCATACTGTTTCGTCGTATTCCAGACGAATTCTGACATTCTCGTCATCCTGTATTTCTTCCCATTCCTGCGTTTCATCGTTGTACTTGAAAATACCCGGATGATGTTCATTTAAATCAATTGTTTCTCCAACGTTTGGATTCGTATCAATGATCTCTTTCAGTCGGATCTGTGCTGAATACTCCTTCACTGCCTGAGCATAAATCTGTGTTTCTGCACTCCACAGCGGATTATCTTCCTCATCTCTTTCTTTTGAAACTACTCTTAATCCAACAAAGATCTCCTGATCCTGAACATCTTTGGCTTTGATCGTCAGTGTATTGCCTTCGATATTTACATATTCAACAGCATTTTCGTCATAGGAATCCTCTATTAATTCAAATTCATACTCTGAACTGTCAACTTTTTCGCCATCCAAATGTTTCGCATCTCTGCGATATACGGAAAGGTCATACCGTTTTTCCTCATTTGCAAGAATAGAATCACTGTTGTTTTCCGGTATACAGTTGCACCAGTAAAAGACATCTGTTACAGAAATATTGAAAAATCCTTTTTGCTGGTTTCCATGGATATCTGTATAGGTAACTTCAATTTTTGTCTCTCCCGGTTTTTCTGCTTTCATGCGCCATCCGTTTTTGAGGTAGGCAATGCTATAAATTTTGTTTATTTAAGGTTTTGACTTTTGTTATCTTTGCCTGAAGCAGTTCTCCATATGGATGCTCCGGATTTTCGACGTAGCAGTTCAGGTTCTGATTCAGCCATACGTTTTCGCCAGGAACAGTTTCCAGTGTTGCTCCAAAATTAATATAATATTCTTCAACATTTTCTTTGCCGTAAAGACCAGACTGGCATGTAAATACTTCTGTTCCGTTTATTTTTATGTGCGCCCGTACTTCAAACCAGTATTCGCTTCTGTCATTCTCCTCCAGCCATTTATCAGCTTTGCAGAGTTTTGTGCCATTAATTACAAGTACGCTGTCGTCACCTTTTTTCTCGAACCAGAACTTCTGACTGGTCGGTACCAGAGTGAACTGGTCGTTTTCATTTTCATCCGCGTTCTGTCCGGTATCCAACTTCCCATTCGACGGAGACATTCTTTTTGTCTTTGAGGCTTTCTGTATTTAACTGAAGTTCACCGGTTTCGCCATCAAAGAAATAGGTAGAATCCTCACCCTGTCTCATATTCTCAAACCAAACAGAATAGTCCAGTCCGTCAAACCAGTATTCACGGCGGCCGATTTCATTTCCATCTCCGTCTCTGGCAATTACATTTACCCGTGTACCATCTGTTGTATTTCTTCTCAGAATCGGGAACTGATCTTCGGAAGCTTCGTTTGTCCACTGGTTTGTGTCATATTCGAAATCAAAAGTCACATCGTCTCTGACATAAGGTTCTTCATTTTCTTTGATGTGTTCTACTTTGATTCCACACTGAGTCAGATCCAGCGTTTCATTTACATTAATATTCTCTATACTTTCAGGATAAAGTACATCATACTCTTCGCAGACTTGAACAGGGATATTGACATAACTGTATGTCGGTTCTTCTGACTCATCCTCTGACGGATGCAGTGCTCTGAGGGCAATACCAGTTCCCCATGTATTGTCTTTTGATCTGATCGTAATCGTATGTTCTTCTCCATGAACCTCAACATCCAGAAGATTTGTGTCATATGCGTATCCACCCTCATCCGGATTAAGCTCCAGAGTCCATCCAGTCATATCTTCCGATCCCTGGTCTTCATCGCTATTTTTCCAGTCGTGATGCAGGACGAACGAAATTGTCATCTCACTGTTTTTCAGCATATTATTGCCGGATGCCGGCCACTGTGGTTCCAGAGTAAATTTATGTCCGTCTACATAAATTCTGAAACTGTGCTGCTGTTCTTCGCCGGAAATATCCTTATAAGTAAGTGTTACTATTGCCGTTCCGAATCTCTTTGCCCGAATATTCCAGCCATCTTCATCCGCCAGCTCAATTTCGCAGACTGGTGTTTCATCCTCTTCTTCGGGTGCATTTACAACAGATACATCTGTTAATTCCAGTGCAATATCACCGCCGTTCAGATACTCCTCATTTTCTACATAACAGCTGTAGTTGTATCGACCTACCCAGTAATTCCAGTCTGTCAGAAGCACCTCATCATCTGGAAGGTGATAATCTTCTACATGCTCTCTCGAATAAAGCCCTGCCTGTTCCTGATATACCGGTTCGTCATTACCTTCTGTATTCACATACGCACGTACTTCAAACCAGTACTCGTCTCCTTTGTTGTCGCTGAGCCATCTGATGGCTTCCTGTAATTTCGCTCCATCAATTTCAAGAACACTGTTGTTCTCCGCATTTTCTGACCAGAAAATCAGCTCTTCTGGAAGACCTGTATCTGTGGTAAACTCATCATTTCCAAGTCCGCCCGGATCATTTGTTCTGCTTCCCACCTCCCATGAAATAGAGGCAATTTTTTCCATTCAGATTCTCTGTGTTAATCGAAGTTCCCCGTTTTCATTGTCAAAGAAATACGTAGAGTATTCGTCATCTCTGAGGTTCTCAAACCAAATTTTATATTCTTCCGGATCCTGATTATTTTCTTCTTCACCTGCGGAAAATAATGGTTCCTCCTGAATCTCTTCATCCACTTCTTCTGCCGTGATTTCTGATTCTTCTGTTTCCTCGATCTGTGGTTCTTCCGCTTCTTCCACTACAGGTTCTTCGATCTCCTCTGACTGAAAATCATCCTGAATCTGTATTTCGGCTGTTGCATTCTCATCCTGAGCAGCCTGTTCTTCCGTAGTTTCTTCCTCATGTACTTCCTGTGCATCTGTAAAATCCAGTTCATCTGCCAGTACCGTAAATGAATTGCCACTAAGCGTCACCGTCGTCGCCAGCAGCCATGCCAGCATTTCGTTTTCCTTTAGGTCTCATTCGCCTTCCTTCCCTTTTTTTATGTCGGTTATTTTCGATATACCGTCATTCTTTTTTACATATTTTTAGTATATAGAAAATATTCAGAAAATGCAATGTTTTTTCTAAAATATGTCCAAATTTTGCGAATTTTCTCTAACTCCCTTGATTTTTTTGTGCAAAAAAATGCTCCTGCATACCATTTGATATGCGGGAGCGTTTTTAGAAAATTTATTATTTATTTCTCGATCAGAAGGCTTTCTCCTGTCATGTCTGCCGGCTGTTCCATTCCCATTAACTGGATCAGTGTAGGAATGATGTCTGCCAGGCATCCGTTCTCTCTCAGAGTGTATTTCGGATCTGCATTTACAAGGATGAACGGAACCGGATTGGTTGTATGTGCGGTCCATGGCTCGCCTGTCTCATAGTCGATGAGCTGCTCTGCATTTCCATGGTCTGCACAGATGAACATCTGTCCGTCTACTTCCTTGAGGGCTTCTACTGCTCTTCCAACGCATCCGTCAACAGTCTCGATTGCCTTAACTGCTGCTGCCTGAACACCGGTATGTCCTACCATGTCAGGGTTTGCGAAGTTGATGATGATCACATCGTATTTGTCAGATTTGATCGCATCTACCAGTTTGTCACAAACTTCCGGTGCGCTCATTTCCGGCTGGAGGTCATAAGTAGCAACTTTCGGGGATTTTACAAGGATTCTGTCCTCGCCTTTGTTCGGCTCCTCAATACCACCGTTGAAGAAGAAAGTAACGTGTGCGTATTTCTCTGTCTCAGCAATACGAACCTGTGTCATATCATGAGCTGCCAGATATTCGCCAAATGTATTCTTAAGCTGAACTTTGTGGAATGCAACCAGCTTGTTCTGGATCGTCTCATCATAATCTGTGAAACATACATAGGTAAGATCCAGTTTCTTAGCTCTCTCAAATCCCTTGAATTCGTCATCGCAGAATGCTCTTGTGATCTCACGCGCACGGTCAGGACGGAAGTTGAAGAATACTACGGAGTCTTTGTCCTGAATCTTGGCAACCGGCTGTCCGTCCTTCTCAATAACTGTCGGAAGTACGAATTCGTCTGTCTTGTCGTTGTCGTAAGAAGCCTGAACTGCTGCAGCTGCGTCTGTACCCTTGACACCCTCGCCCTCTGTCAGTGCTTTGTATGCAAGCTCTACACGATCCCAGCGGTTATCTCTGTCCATTGCATAGTAACGTCCGGAAACAACTCCGATCTCACCAACTCCGATTTCTTTCATTTTAGCTTCGAGCTGTTCGATAAATTCCTTACCTGATGCCGGCGGTGTATCACGTCCGTCAAGGAAGCAGTGTACATAAACTTTCTTAAGTCCTTCTCTCTTTGCCATCTCAAGCAGTGCATAGAGATGTGTATTGTGGCTGTGTACACCACCATCAGAAAGAAGTCCCATAAAATGAATAGCGGAATCATTTTCTTTTGCATTCTTCATTGCTGCAAGAAGTGCTTCATTTTTAAAGAAATCTCCATCGTTGATTTCTTTTGTGATTCTGGTAAGCTCCTGGTATACAATACGGCCTGCTCCCATATTCATATGCCCTACCTCGGAGTTACCCATCTGTCCATCCGGAAGACCTACTGCCAGTCCACTGGCGTTTCCTTTTACAAATGGATATTCTGCCATTAATTTATCCATAACAGGAGTTTTTGCTTCGTAGATTGCATTTCCCTCATGTTTGTCGTTCAGACCATAACCATCCAGGATCATTAATACGGTTGGTTTCTTACTCATAATGTTCTCCTTTTACTGTATACTTTTTCTGCATTTTACAGCAGTATTTACTGGTATCATTTCCTATTATATAGTACCAAAAATTTAGAATTTTTCAAGGATTTTATCAGAAAAGCTTAACGGAAGTACGGATAGTTTGTCTTTCGTATCTGCCTGGAGCTGTTCGAGCCAGCCTCCGCAGATTGCTGTCAGAAGTTCCTGCATCATCCCGCGGATTCCGGAGCAAATTTTTCCACACGTTTCACCATCGCAGCCAGACTTTTCAGTCCTCCGGACTGTACTTCACTCAGATTCTCATAACCGGATGCCTGTAATGTTGCAAAAAGATCTTCAATCAGAAGTCTCTTCTGTTCCATATCCATACCATCGATCCATTTGTGCAGGATTTCGATAAATCGGAGTGCCGTTTATTCAGACTGTCTCGCCGTACCAGCGCCGGTCCCTGCACCTCCCAGGAAAATCCATCATGCTGGAGAAGTCCCTTACTGGAACTTGCAACAATAACCGGTTCTTTTTCATGCTCCAGAAGCGTCCCTATAATAGAATACTCCGGAATAATGCGAATAATCTTCGGCATCATTTCTTTCGTTTCCGGCAGCTCTTGAAATTCTCTGGAAAATCCGGGTCCGTCATTAGAATAGATTTCAAGTATCTTTTCATGAGCACTTTTGCACATCACCGATCCATAAATCGCAAGGTTTCCACCTTTGGAATGTCCTCCGACTCTGAGCATTCCATCTGTATGTTCCGAGATTTTCTGCAAATACTCTATAGCTCTTTTTTGTGCCGGAACTACACCTGTGCTGAGATTAAAATCTTCTTTCCATCCTATGATCGTATCATCCGTTCCGCGAAAAGAGACATAGGAAGTGCCGTCCTCCAGAACAATTTCCATTGCAGCAAACTGCTGCTCAGCTTCCGTTACAATATCATTCACATAATTTCTTACCACACATTTTCCAAATCTGACAGACTTCGCCATTTCCATCATCATAAACGGAGCCAGGCGGATAAAAGATTTATCCGCCTCCAGTTCTTTCATCGTATGAAGTTTCATAAATTCTTTCGTCAGCTTTTTCAGTCCGATTCCCTTCTGTTTTGTCACTGCCGAAATTCCATCCAGATTCACATATGAAAAACATGCAAGAATCAAATTGTCCACTTCGTTAAACTGCGACTGTTCAAAGGAAAGATCCCCTCTCCAACTGATGTAATCCATAATATTTCCCATAAGCAACCCCTTTTGTGAAAATTTTATACTCCGTCCACAAAGCAACTTAAGGTATCTCTGATCTATACAATCTTATTCTCCATATACACGAAGCATGCTGCTTACTTTACGTACTGAGCTTCTTCCACTCAGTTCTTCCATTGCCGTACGGAAATCGCCTTCGCGAACTTTGGCTGTGATAACAACAACTTCGGCACTTCCTTCTGCACGGAAAGCTTTCGAATGATCTGTGCTACGCTGACTCCATATTTTGCAAAGACCGCAGTCATTTCAGCAAGTACACCACAACGATCCTCTTACGATCAATCTCATAAAATAACGATTATAAGTATCTGCCATCTTCTTTACCGGAAGTTCTTTATAGCATGTACAGCCAATCCGTCCACAGCAGTCTGCTTTTATATTTCTTGCAATGTCGAACAGATCACCTACGACGGCACTTGCTGTCGGAAGTTCTCCTGCTCCACGGCCATAAAACATTGCATTTTCCACTGCATCTCCATTTACAAAAACAGCATTATAGGAATCATTTACAGAAGCAAGAGGATGGCTGCTTGGAATCAGCATTGGGCAAACATATGCTTCAATTCCCTCTTCTGTATTCTTTGCAACTCCAAGAAGTTTTATGTCACAGCCCATTTCTTTGGCATATTTGATATCTTTTGCTGTAATCTTGGTAATTCCTTCAATATAAACATCGTCAAAAACAACTCTGGAATTAAATGCCACAGATGCGAGAATTGCCACTTTTCTTCCTGCATCCAGTCCTTCGATATCAGCAGTCGGATCAGCCTCCGCATATCCCAGCTCTGTTGCAAGTGCAAGTGCATCTTTGAATTCCATTCCATCCTGCGTCATCTTCGTAAGAATAAAGTTTGTAGTACCGTTTACAATACCCATAACTTCTGCCATATGGTTGCCTGCAAGACATTCTTTCAATGGTCTGATGATCGGAATTCCACCAGCTACTGCTGCTTCAAACAGAAAATCCACATGATTTGCCTCTGCCGCATCAAGAAGCTCTTTTCCATGTACTGCGATCAGATCCTTATTTGCTGTAACCGCATGTTTGCCAGCATTCAATGCTGCCAGTATGTAGCTTCTTGCCGGTTCAATTCCACCGATCAACTCGATCACAATATCAATTTCCGGATCATTTACGATTTCATCCCAATTGTTGGTCAGAACGGCCGGATCTTCAACCTTTGCAGCAGCTTTTTCCAGATTACGTACCAGAATCTTCTTGATTTCAATCTGACTTCCAAACTTCGGAATCATGTCCTCTTTCTGCTTCTGTAATACCTTATATACGCCTGTTCCTACTGTACCAAAACCCAGAAGGGCAGCACGAATGATTTTTTTATCCATTTTGAAATAGGCTCCTTTCTCCTCGTCCCTTATCTCTTTATTCTTATATTACTGTTCACAGGTAATATCCCGCGAGGTGTTTTTCCATGAATATGGCAAAATCCCGAGACATACGGGGCAAAATGCTATCACCGAAGGTGATGTGGAATGCATTTTGACCAAGTTACTGTGAACGAAGTGAACAGTGAATATTTTACCACTTGTGTTTAATAGTATTGTATAAAGCGGATTTTGTCAAGCACGGACATTTGTGCGTCTCTGGAAGCAAAAAAAAGCCAGATACCTCTTACCTGGCCGGTTTGAAGTATCTGACTCTTAAAATCATCTTATTGATAATTATTTGTAGTTAACGATCTTTCCGAAATCTGGTTTCAGGGAAGCTCCACCAACAAGTCCACCATCGATATCACCCATTGCAAACAGTTCTGCTGCATTTCCTGCATTTACAGATCCGCCGTACTGGATACGGATAGCTGCTGCTGTATCTGTGTCGTAGATCTCAGCTACACAGTCACGGATACCTTTGCAGATTTCCTGAGCCTGTTCGCTTGTAGCTGTTTTGCCTGTTCCGATAGCCCAGATTGGTTCGTAAGCGATAACCATAGTTTTAGCCTGGTCAGCTGTTACGTTCTGAAGACCAACTTTAACCTGCTGACGGATCCAGTCCATAGTGATGCCCTGTTCTCTCTGCTCAAGAGATTCTCCACAGCACATGATTGGTGTAATGCCATGTTCGAAAGCTTTAAGTACTTTCTTGTTAACGTCTTCGTTTGTTTCTCCGAAGTAATCTCTTCTTTCGGAATGTCCAAGGATAACGTATTTAACACCAGCGTCAACCAGCATAGCCGGAGCGATTTCACCTGTGTAAGCACCTTTTTCTTCGAAGTACATGTTCTCTGCTGCTACAGCAATATTTGTACCTTTGCAAGCTTCAACAACCGGAACGATGTCGATTGCCGGAACACCGAATACTACGTCTACTTCATCGTTCTGTACAAGTGGTTTCAGAGTTTCTACTAATTTAACTGCTTCGCTTGGAGTCATGTTCATTTTCCAGTTTCCAGCAATGATTTTCTTTCTTGCCATTTTTATTATCTCCTTTTTTTATTTATCGTTAGCTGCTGCTACGCCCGGCAGTTCCTTTCCTTCCAGGAATTCCAGAGATGCTCCACCACCTGTAGAGATGTGAGTCATCTTGTCGCCATAGCCAAGGATATTAACTGCTGCTGCGGAGTCACCACCACCAATGATAGTTGTAGCTTCTGTATCAGCAAGAGCTTTTGCAACTGCTTCTGTACCATGAGCAAAGTTCGGCATTTCGAAGCATCCCATTGGTCCATTCCATACAACAGTCTTTGCATCTTTTACAGCATCACAGAAAAGTTTTTCTGTTTCTGGTCCGATGTCCATTCCTTCCCAGCCATCCGGAATGCATCCACGTTTTACAACCTGGATATTGCAGTCGTTAGAGAAGTCATCACCGATTCTGTTGTCAACAGGAAGAAGAAGTTTAACACCTTTTTCTTCTGCTTTCTTTAACATCTCTAATGCATACTCAAGGTAATCATCTTCACAAAGGGAAGTACCGATATGTCCGCCAAGAGCCTTAGAGAATGTATAGGACATTCCACCACCGATGATCAGAGTATCAACCTTGTCAAGAAGGTTATTGATAACAGAGATCTTGCTGGAAACTTTCGCTCCACCAAGGATAGCTACGAATGGTCTTTCCGGATTTTCTACTGCATTTCCAAGGAATGCAATTTCTTTTTCCATCAGATATCCAACAACTGCGGTATCTACATATTTGGTAACACCAACGTTGGAGCAGTGTGCTCTGTGAGCTGTACCAAATGCATCATTTACGAATACATCGCAAAGGGAAGCAAGTTCTTTACTGAACTCATCTCCGTTCTTTGTTTCTTCTGCACGATAACGTGTATTTTCAAGAAGAATAACTTCTCCGTCTTTCATGTCAGCTACTGCTGCTTTTACGGTATCATCAACAACAACCGGGCTCGGAACGAATTTAACTTCCTGTCCCAGAAGCTCTGTGAGACGTTTTGCAACAGGTGCAAGAGAAAGTTCCGGTTTCGGCTCTCCCTTCGGTTTGCCAAGGTGTGAGCAAAGAATGATCTTTCCGCCATCTGCGATCAGCTTCTTGATTGTAGGAAGAGCTGCTACCAGACGGTTCTCATCTGTGATTTTGCCGTCCTGCAGAGGTACATTAAAGTCACATCTTACCAGAACTCTCTGGCCTTTTACATTGATATCATCAACGGATTTTTTGTTTAATCCCATGCTAATATTCCTCCAAATTCATAAAAAAATGGGCCCGGTCCAAATCAGACCGGACCCTGACTGAGTCTATTTGTGTCATTGCAAAATGCAACAACTTACTCCACACTTTAACTTATGGACTTAATTAAGCGTTCAGAAGTTTTCCAAAGTGTTTGATTGTACGAACCATCTGGCTTGTGTAGGAGTTTTCATTGTCATACCATGAAACAACCTGTACTTCTGTTGTACCGTTTTCCAGTGGCAGAACCATTGTCTGAGTAGAATCAAACAGAGAACCGAATCTCATACCAACGATATCGCTGGATACGATTTCGTCTTCGTTGTATCCGAAGGACTCGTTAGAAGCTGCTTTCATAGCTGCGTTGATCTGATCAACTGTTACGTTACCTTCAACAACTGCTGTCAGGATAGTTGTGGATCCTGTAGGAGTTGGAACACGCTGTGCAGAACCGATCAGTTTGCCGTTCAGTTCCGGGATAACCAGACCGATAGCTTTTGCAGCACCTGTGCTGTTTGGAACGATGTTAACTGCAGCTGCACGGGATCTTCTCAGATCGCCTTTTCTCTGCGGTCCGTCCAGAGTCATCTGATCTCCTGTGTAAGCGTGAATTGTGCACATGATACCGGATTTGATCGGTGCCAGGTCATTCAGAGCTTTTGCCATAGGAGCCAGGCAGTTTGTTGTACAGGAAGCTGCAGAGATGATATGATCATCTGCTGTCAGAGTTTCATGGTTTACGTTGTAAACGATTGTTTTCAGATCGTTTCCAGCCGGAGCGGAAATGATAACATGTTTAGCACCAGCATCGATATGAGCCTGAGCTTTGTCTTTGGATGTATAGAATCCAGTACACTCCAGAACTACATCTACACCGATTTCTCCCCAAGGAAGTTCAGCTGCATTAGCTTTTGCGTAGATTTTGATTTCTTTTCCATCAACAGTGATAGAATCTTCACCAGCTTTTACTGTGTCAGCCAGAGCATATTTTCCCTGTGTGGAATCATATTTCAGTAAGTGTGCTAACATTTTTGGGGAAGTCAGGTCGTTGATTGCAACGATTTCAAATCCCTCTGCTCCAAACATCTGTCTGAATGCAAGACGACCGATACGTCCAAAACCATTAATTGCTACTTTTACTGCCATGATTTTCATTCCTCCTAAAAAGTAAATAAAATTTGTGAGGTTTCTATAAGATTGTTAAAGAAACATCAACCTGTAATTATTCTACCTAATTTGCCTGAAAAATTCAAGCATATTTTCAAATTTTCACCAAAACTTTTCTGAATTCCGGTTTTCCCTTTCTGAACACTGTATAAGAATCGAATCCACAGTCAGACAGTAATTCCGGAAGTCGGTCAAATCCATAGCCCAGATACTCCGGCACATGACCGTCGGAACCGACTGTAATCAGTTCTCCGCCCATTTCCCGGTATCTGCGGATCACATCCGGGTGGGGATTGGTAAAGCCAAGCATTCGAAGACCTGCTGTATTTACTTCCAGTGCAATCTGATGACTGATCAGATACTGCAGGATCGCATCGATTTCCTGTGAAAATCTCTCATAGGAATAATATCTGTCTTTCTCTTTCCCGTAGCGCACCGCATAGTCCAGATGTCCCAGTGTATGGATCTTCGGTGCTCTTTTTAAGTTTTCCAGAGTTGCCCGGAAGTATTCACGATACGCCTCTTCATCCCCCATTTCTTCATATATTTTTCCAAAATAAGGGTCTTCTCCGTGGATCAGATGCATGGAACCAATTGACGAAATCAAAAGGATATTTTTCAATATAGGCCTGCTGGCGGTCTTTCAGATGCTCCTGCATGCCCAGTTCCACACCAAGGCAGATGCGGATCCGGTCTTTGTATTCTTCCTGTAGCTCCAGTACCCGTTTTACATAGGCATCCGTATCCAGTTCGAATTCTCCCTCCGGATAATCCATATCCATATGATCTGTAAAACAGATATGATCCAGTCCCAGTGCGATGGCACGTTCTATCTGATCTGTGATTTTTGTCTCGCTGTCGGACGAAAATTCCGTGTGGATATGACAGTCTGCAGTTATTCTTCCTTCATATGGAATGGTTCCTTTCCGGCCCGTCATACAATGGTTCCCCCTCCCAGCACATACTCTCCCTGGTACAGTACCAGTGCCTGTCCCGGTGTCACTGCCCTGACCGGAGTATCAAAGTGGCATTCCAGTAAGTCTTCACCGATTCGTTTTACTTTGCAGGTATCCCCTCTGTGATTATAACGAATCTTTCCGAGAGCTCCGATCTCTTCCGGAATGTCTTCCACTGCCATAAAGTTCAGGCGGTTTGCCCGCACAGTGGTCGTAAACAGATCTTCGTTACTTCCAAGAACCACTTCATTGGTTTCCGGGCATATCTTCTGTACAAATACCGGTTTTCCAAGTGCGATATTCAGTCCTTTTCTCTGTCCAATCGTATAACGGGTGATTCCTTTGTGACGTCCGAGAACTTTACCGTCTTTGTCCACAAAATTGCCTTCCGGCACTTTTCCCTGACCGTACCCGTCGATAAATCCTGCATAATCGTTATCATCCACAAAGCAGATCTCCTGAGAATCTTTTTTGTGTGCGGTCGGAAGTCCGATCTTTTCTGCCATGACACGGATCTGGTCTTTGGAGTACTCACCTACCGGCATTAGTGTCCGCTTTAACTGTTCCTGTGTCAGATTGTACAGTGCATAGGTCTGATCTTTTGCCGCAGTCACAGAATTGCGGATCGCATATCTGCCGTTTGGCAGCTGCTCGATTCTTGCATAATGTCCGGTGGCAATATAGTCCGCACCGATGGCAAGACTTCTTTGCAGCAGGGACTCCCATTTTACATAGCGGTTGCAGGCGATACACGGATTCGGTGTGCGGCCGTGCAGATACTCGTCCACAAAATAGTCCATGACATTTGCCTTGAATTCTTTTTTGAAATTCATAACATAATATGGAATATCAAGGATCTGTGCCACTCTTCTGGCATCGTCAACGGCAGAAAGGCCGCAGCATCCCCCGTTTTCTTCCTGGATCAGCTCCGGCTCGTCCTGCCAAATCTGCATGGTTACTCCGATCACATCGTAACCCTGTTCTTTTAACAGCCAGGCTGCCACAGAGGAGTCAACTCCTCCGGACAGCCCTACAACTACCTTTTTTTTCATTAATATTCTTCCTCTTCGGTCTCCCCTTCACTGATATCGGACTTCGGTTTGCTTAAGCCTTCGATCTTGATGTGATGTTTCTCCGCATAATCCCACAGTGCTGCGTGGATGGCTTCCTCAGCCAGCAGGGAACAGTGAACTTTTACAGGAGGCAGTCCGTCCAGCGCTTCCATAACGGCTTTGTTGGTTACTTCCAGAGCTTCCTGGATGGTTTTTCCTTTTACCAGTTCCGTGGCCATACTGCTGGTTGCGACAGCTGCACCACAACCGAATGTTTTGAATTTGCAATCCTGAATGATACCGTTGTCATCGATATCCAGATACATTCTCATGATATCTCCACATTTTGCATTACCTACGGTACCTACACCGCTGGCGTTTTCGATTTCCCCGACATTTCTCGGATGCTGAAAATGATCCATTACTTTTTCACTATACATATCTATATTTCCTCCGTATATTCGTATGTTAATTTTTTTCTGTTATTTATTCTGTTTTTTCATAAAGTCTTCGTACAGCGGAGACATGCTTCTCAGACGCTCTACGATACCTTTGATCTGTTCTACAACGAAGTCCGCATCTTCTTTTGTAGTTTCTTCGCTCAGTGTCAGACGCAGGGAACCGTGTGCGATCTCATGAGGCAGTCCGATAGCTAGCAGTACATGAGAAGGATCCAGAGATCCGGAAGTACAGGCGGAACCACTGGATGCACAGATACCTGCCATATCCAGCATGATCAGCAGAGATTCTCCCTCGATAAACTGGAAGCTGAAGTTTACATTGTTCGGCAGACGCAGTGTTGGATGTCCGTTCAGTTTGCAGTACGGGATCTCTTCCTGGATCTTTTTGATCATGTAATCTCTTACTTCGATTTCTTTTGCGGTACGTTCTTCCATGGTACGAAGTGCACGTTCTGCTGCCACACCGTATCCTACGATACCCGGTACATTTTCTGTTCCGGCTCTTCTTTTTCTCTCCTGAGCACCACCATGAACGAAGGAACGCAGTTTCAGTCCTTTGCGGATATACAGACATCCGATACCTTTTGGTCCGTTGATCTTATGTCCGCTGGAGCTTAACATATCAATATGACATTCATCTACATTGATCGGGATCTGACCAAATGCCTGTACAGCGTCGGTATGGAATAAAATACCGTGTTCTTTTGCGATCGCACCGATTTCTTTGATTGGCTGCAAGGTACCGATCTCATTGTTTGCTGCCATGACTGAGATCAGGATGGTCTCCGGTGTGATGGCTTTCTGCAGCTGATCCAGATCTACAACACCATTTTCATCTACATCGATGTAAGTGATCTTTGCTCCCTGTTTTTCCAGCCATTCACAGGTATGCAGGATCGCATGATGCTCGATCTTTGTGGTGATGATGTGGTTTCCTTTTGATTTATATGCTTCGTAAGTAGCTTTCAGTGCCCAGTTGTCGGACTCGGAACCGCCTGCGGTAAAGTAGATGTCATTCGGGTTCGCTCCGATGACAGAAGCTACTTTTTCTCTTCCTTCTGTCACTGCTTTTTTGCTGATTCCTGCCAGTTCATATACGCTGGACGGATTGCCATAGTACTCCGTAAAATACGGGAGCATCGCCTCTACTACTTCCGGTGCAACTTTTGTGGTTGCCGCATTATCCAGATAAATAATTTTCTTCATGATGATTTTGCCTCCTATCCCTGACAGCCTGCAGGCTGTACCTGTCCTTTTTCTTTCAGTTTTTTACTCTCTTCCACCAACTGGTTGAGATACATGGTATCCACTGCATGAGTAATTCCTTCGTTGATGCGCTGCCATACATATCGCGTCACACACAGATCTGCATTTTCGCAGCCACCGTTTCCTTCTTCGCCTTTTGCCGGACAGGTTACTGCCCGCAGATCTCCTTCCAGTGCACGAAGGATATCTCCAACCGAGATACCGATTGCCGGTCTTGCCAGCTGGTACCCTCCGTTGGCTCCCCGGATGCTTTTCACCAGTCCTTCCTTTTTCAGACTGGCCATCAGCTGTTCAAGATAACGCTCGGAGATGTTCTGCCGATCCGCTATACTCTGTATAGACACCGGTTCTTTTTCACTATATACAGCCAGATCGATCATCGCTCGTAGACCGTATCTGCCCTTCGTTGATAATTTCATGTTGCCTCCCTTCCGGAAGTTTCCTTTGGTCTTTCAGATTCCCTAGTAATCTACTGGGATATGACCCTTTGTCAATATAACACGACTCCCCGGTTCTGTCAAGGCTGGCAGCCTCATATATTTTAAAAAAAGCCCCGGAGCTTGTTATGTTTTCTTCTGCGAAGCATCCTGTCCTCACCGGTACTGCCATCCTCACCTGTGCAGGTATCTTGAGTCGCCTGATTGGCTTCTTTTATAGGATATTCCTATCCCGCACCATTGGTGCACAGGGTCTGGGAATCTACCAGATGATTTTCCCGGTCTATGCTTTCTGCCTCTCCGGTGTCACCGCCGGCATTCAGAGTGCCTTATCCCGCTGCTGCTCCGCCGCTTTATCCAAGGGAAATCCGAGAAAGGGATGGGTACTTTTCCTGAGTGGCAGCGGACTTTCTGTGGGGCTTTCACTGATCGTGTCCTTTTTTCTGTACACCCGCGCACCCTGGATCAGCCTTCATATCTTACATGAGATCCGATGCTGTGAACTTCTGCAGCTGCTTGCTTTCAGTCTGCCCCTCTGTTCCATACACACCTGCATCCACGCCTGGTACTTTTCCACCCGCCGAACCACGGTTCCGGCTGTATCACAATTACTGGAACAGTTTGCCCGGGTGGGTGCTTCTTATGTCATTTACCTGATTTTCCTGGAGCAAAACCTTGCTCCGACACCGATTCTCGCCGTTGGCGGCATGCTTTTCGGAGAACTGGCGGCATGCTTCTTCTGCGTTGTCTGTCTCGCTTTCCAGAAACCTTCCTATAAAGGCACTACCGACTTTCGCGTCCGTTCCTGCCTCTGGGAAATCCTTACCTTATCCGTCCCGCTCACCCTGAACCGCATGCTCGTCAACCTCTTACAGAGTACCGAAGCCATCCTCATCCCAGGAAAACTCGAAGCATCCGGACTTACAAACGCACAGTCCCTCAGTCTGTATGGCGCACTGACCGGTATGGCATTACCCTTTATTTTATTTCCTTCTGCGATCACGTCCGCCCTCTCCACGATGCTCCTCCCAACCATCGCCGGACAGCAGGCAGCCGGAAAAGAAGATGCAATCATCCGCTCTACCGAACAGACCATTCAGTACTGTCTGTGGCTCGGCTTTTATCCGGAGGAATCTTCTTCTTTTTCGGAAAAGAGCTGGCACAGATCTTCTACCGAAACCAGGACGCCGGCATCTTTTTACAGATCCTGGCATTCCTCTGTCCTTTCCTCTATCTCACCGCCACTCTGACCGGGATCCTGAACGGCCTGGGACACACCGTCCAATGCCTGATTCAGAACATCGCCGGCCTTGGAATCCGAATCCTCTTCGTGACCTTCGCAATCCCCCACATGGGAATCCGCGGCTACCTCTCCGGACTGCTTTTAAGCCAGCTTATCATTACGGGATTAAACCTGATCTTTTTACATAAAAGTGTAAAATTTCGATTTCCGGCAGTAGAATGGATCGTCCTGCCCTGTTGTGGAATGATCCTTGGATGTGGATGCGGTCTGTTTCTCTACCGCATACTGTCTGAAATGAAAATGAGTGGATATATCGCACTGTTCGGAAGCGTTCTTATAAACCGGAGGAATATTCCTGCTGATGATGAAATTATTCAACCAAAAAACTCCACGCTAGAGCGTGTCTGAAAAAGGCTTTTCGTGAGCTGCGAGTCCCAATTTGTAGGAGATTTTATCCGAATGAGGGCGGCGTAGCGGGCTACGGCAACCGAATGAGGGTAAAATATACCACAAAGCGGAGCTTGCAGATTGCGGAAATGATTTTTCAGACCCGCTCTAGCCAGTTTCTCTTACATATCATAAAACAGTTTTTTATAACACACGAACTTTTCAGATTTACTCTGTGCCTTCTTTTTCACACCATTCACAAACGACTTTCGTTATCTCTAAAGCATCACAACATTT
>ENA-OPYX01000479-OPYX01000479.1-human-gut-metagenome-genome-assembly--contig:-NODE-479-length-23332-cov-4.030726_pt1 | contig 23332 bp, 25 predicted proteins | sample MGYA00242639_ERZ504486 | MGnify/ENA primary metagenome ERZ504486 (study PRJEB26092, sample SAMD00036296) | human gut metagenome | host: Homo sapiens | study: EMG produced TPA metagenomics assembly of... | reverse complement strand
TGAAAGAAATTGGTACGACTTTGGCAAGACAAGATAGCTTACGGATGGCCACTTTAGGAAAGAGAAGCCAACAAACAAGACTCAACCATATCGGAAATAAGAAAAAACATATTGGCAAACATGGCCCAACAAGATAATCCCTATGAAGATCAAGATATCTGGAATGATTTGAGCGAAGCCGGAAGTGAAATGAAAATGTCTTTAACGAAATGACTAACAATTATTTCACAGAAAATAGCTTTCTCTCTGCAGTCGGTAACCTGATGAAAAGTTGGATACATGGCAACAAAGCCTTCAGCATCCTTGCTCTGCTCCCTCTTTTTACAATAAGCACCCGGTTAAGCTTCTGCCGGACCTCTATCGGACGTAGACTAAATCTGACGGAAAACTTTTTTGCACAAGTTTATATAGCCTGCCAAATCTTATGGATTTCTTTACTGATCCTGCCATTTACCGGAACAGCACATTTGAATGATATTTTTGATTTAAGTTACAAAGCAATCTTTATATTATTTGTCTGGGATTACCGCCAACTGTTCGGACTTTCCTGGTGGAAAAGCTTCTGCCGTACAATAATCATGTTTTGGTATTGCTTTTTGGGACTGTTGCTAGTCTGTTCTATCATTATAGGCATCATTGTATTGATAGCCTATATTATACAATGGGGTAAATAAAAGTACAATCACACAAACCTTATTTATACAATCGCGCATCCACAAAATGCAATATGAATAAAAAAATTGAGTACAAGAAAAAAGAAGATGGTTTTTCTTTGCAGATATAAATAAATATAGTAATTTTGTGCCCGATTTAGTCCGATGAGGTAGAAAAGTGAAGGCAGTGATGCATTCCACCTTACGGAGAAAACCGTTTAATATTATAAAAAGATGTACGTAATTGTAGAAATTAACGGTCAGCAGTTCAAAGCTGAAGAAGGCAAAAAACTGTTTGTACACCACATTCAGAACGCAGAAAACGGCGCAACTGTTGAATTTGAAAAAGTATTGTTGGTAGACAACAATGGAACAGTAACTGTAGGTGCTCCTACTGTAGAAGGTGCCAAGGTAGTTTGTGAAGTAGTATCTCCGCTGGTAAAAGGCGACAAAGTACTTGTATTCCACAAAAAGAGAAGAAAAGGTTATAGAAAACTGAACGGTCACCGCCAGCAGTTTACAGAGTTAACTATTAAACAAGTTATTGCTTAATCATTTAAAATTTAAGAAGAAATGGCACATAAAAAAGGTGTAGGTAGTTCTAAGAACGGCCGTGAATCAGCAAGTAAGAGATTAGGCGTTAAGATATTTGGTGGACAGGCTTGTAAAGCAGGTAACATCATTGTTCGTCAGAGAGGTACAGAATTCCATCCGGGTGAAAACATCGGTATGGGACGTGACCATACTCTTTTCGCTTTAGTAGATGGTACAGTATGTTTCAAAGTAGGTCGCAATGACAGAAGATCTGTTTCTGTTGTTCCGGCTGTAGAAGCATAATCAGTTACAAAATAAAAAAAATTGAAAGACTCTTCATTCCTTGAAGAGTCTTTTCTTTTAGAATACCCTGAACACTAAGACCTTACCTTCAGTCCGGATTATAAAATGCCTGGCCAATGCCTCATTCAAAGTCCCTTGCCACCAATTGGTAAATACAGACAAAGGATAAGCCAACCCTTCGGCAGATAAAGCCGTACTATTCATATTAAAAACAGAAATCTGCTGACCGATATAAGATTCAAACATACTGTCCTCCCTTATGGGAACAAAGATACCATAATCAGTCATCATACTAACCTCCGCCTGCTCCATATAATCCGCCAGCAAGCTGACATTCCCTATTGTATGATCTTCTCTTTTTCCTGTAGCCCCCATGATAGTAATACGCTTCCTCTCCTGTGACAGGCAGAAGCGAAATGCCTTACTCAAATCATTTGTTTCCTGCTCTGCCTCACTATGAATCAACGAAGCATATCGCTCTTTAATATCCGGCAATAAAGAATCGCCATCGCCAACAATGGCTTCCGGCATTCTACCTGAACGAATATAAGTATTTGCTGCCCCGTCACAACAAACCACATAAGGACACTGCCTCAACCACTCCAGTGCCAACGGATGGGAAGGGAAATCACCATCAGCCAGAATAATTGTTTCCGGCACGTCACATCCTATCGGTAATTTATACTCTTTCATAAGATAAATTCATTAATTGTTTCCACTTCAAATAACCGAAACAAGCGATTACCGCATAAAGTCCATACAAAAAAGAAGTGAAATATAAATCTTTGTAAATATAGATACCACAAGAAACAGCATCAACAACCAGCCATGCCAACCATTGTTCCACATATTTATGTGCAAGCATCCACATGGCAATAATACTAAGTGCTGTTGTAAAACTATCCCACCAGGGCACCGTACTATCTGTACAAGTTTCGAGAATAATCCCTATCAGCACAAACACCACAAGCAGCACAACAAACATAGGCAACAGCAGCTTAGACGGTGTGCCGGAAACAGGCTTCTCCCCTTTATCCGGCGTATGGCGCAACCACATCCACCAACCATAAATTCCAGCCAACAAATAATAGATACTGATAACAGAATCGGCATACAGACCTACTTGATAATAAACAACTATATAAATGGCAGGCATAATGACACTGACCGGCCACAACCAAATGCTCGCCCTATATTCAAACCATAAATAAAGCAGACCGATTAAAGTGCCCGCTATCTCAAGATAATTCATCTTTCTTACTTTTCATTTTCTAATCCGGATGCAAAAGTAACGAATAACTCATACACCTTACCATTTTTTTATCTATCTTTGTCCATTAATTCAATGAAATATCAAAAAGACTGAAAAGATATGCTTACCATTAAACAAATTACAGAGAATACGGAAGAGGTAATCCGCGGACTGGAAAAGAAGCATTTTAAAGATGCAAAAGCAACGATAGAACAAGTGCTTGCATTCAATGACAAAAGACGTAGCACGCAGAATCAATTAGATAAAAACCTGGCAGAAGTGAACTCGCTCTCCAAATCTATCGGGCAACTGATGAAAGAAGGGAAGAAAGAAGATGCTGAAACAGCTAAAGCACGTGTAGCCGAAATCAAAGAAACCAGCAAAGCTTTACAAGCAGAAATGGACAAAGCACAGGAAGACATGACCAACCTGCTTTACACCATTCCCAATGTTCCTTATGACAGTGTGCCCGAAGGTGTAAGCGCTGAAGACAATGTGGTGGAAAAAATGGGCGGTATGGAAACCGAACTCCCCAAGAATGCGCTTCCCCATTGGGAACTTGCCAAAAAATACGACTTGATAGATTTTGACCTGGGCGTGAAAATCACAGGGGCAGGTTTTCCTGTATATAAAGGTAAAGGGGCACGTCTTCAACGCGCATTAATCAATTTCTTCCTGGATGAAGCCCGCGCTTCCGGTTACGAAGAAATCATGCCACCGACGGTAGTAAACACCGCATCGGGCTACGGAACAGGACAACTTCCCGACAAAGAAGGACAAATGTATCATTGTGAAGTAGATGATTTGTACTTGATTCCAACCGCAGAAGTTCCTGTAACCAATATCTATCGTGACGTGATTTTGGACGAAAAACAATTGCCTATCAAGAATTGCGCATATACTCAATGTTTCCGTCGTGAAGCCGGATCTTACGGCAAAGACGTACGTGGGTTGAACCGTTTGCACGAATTCTCAAAAGTAGAACTGGTACGCATTGACAAACCCGAACATTCCAAACAGTCACATCAGGAAATGTTGGACCATGTAGAAGGCCTGTTGAAGAAATTAGAACTCCCCTATCGCATTCTCCGCCTTTGCGGTGGTGATATGAGTTTTACAGCTGCACTTTGCTTTGACTTTGAGGTGTATTCGGAAGCACAACAGCGTTGGCTGGAAGTAAGTTCTGTATCCAATTTCGATACGTATCAGGCTAATCGCCTGAAATGCCGTTACCGTTCTGCCGAAAAGAAAACAGAATTATGCCATACTTTGAACGGTTCCGCACTGGCTTTGCCGCGTATTGTTGCAGCCTTATTAGAAAATAATCAGACTCCGGAAGGTATCCGTATCCCTAAAGCATTAGTTCCTTATTGCGGATTCGAGATGATTGACTAATAACAGCTAATTACATATATTGAATGTCATTCTGAGTATTATTCAGAATCCGATCTTTCCCGACAGATTCTGTCTTGTATGCAGAATGACATTCTTTTTTATTATTTCAACCTGATTACTAACCATTTAACCTATTATTATGAATACTTCACAGAAAAATTTCATGGTACCTCTTGCCTTTGTAGGCATGATGTTTTTTGCAATTGGTTTTGCATTGGGCATTAACTCTTTCCTAATGCCGGTATTAGAACGGTCAATGGAAATGTCGGCTTCAGAATCCAATCTCCTGCTTGCCGCCACGTTTGTTCCATTCCTAATTTTTGGTATACCGGCCACCAAATGCATTGAAGCCATCGGTTACAAAAAAACAATGGCTCTTTCATTCATCATTTTCGCGATCGCTTTCGGATTATTCATCCAAGCAGCCGCAACAGAATCTATTGTATGGTTTCTTTTCGCCTCATTCATCTGTGGTGCCGCCAATGCAGTACTCCAAGCGTCAGTAAATCCATATGTAACTATTCTTGGCCCTATAGAGTCTGCCGCAAAACGTATTTCCATCATGGGTATTTGCAACAAACTGGCTTGGCCTGCCACTACTCTTTTTATTTACCTTAGTAATCGGCAAAACCATAGACCAAATAAAAATGGAAGATTTGTTCCAGCCATTTGGTATTATTGTCGGTATTTTCGTTGTATTAGGCATTATCGCCTTAATGGCTCCACTGCCTGAAGTAAAAGCTGCCGGAGAGGATGCCACCACAGATGCGGAAGAAGCGGTTGCCTGTCCGTATGCAGAAGGTAAAACTTCCATCATGCAATTTCCTCACTTGCTATTAGGAGTACTTGCTCTTTTCCTTTATGTAGGTGTGGAAACCATAGCCTTGGCAACTGCAACCGGATATGCCAAAGCATTGGAGCTGCCGGGTGACAATTACGGATTTATCCCTTCCATCGGTATGGTAGTAGGATACATTTGCGGCGCAACCTTAATCCCTAAATATCTGAGCCAGGCTACCGCAATGAAAATATGTGCCATCATAGCCATCATTGGTTCTGCATTAGTAGCAACCATGCCGGCTGAAATTTCAATCTATTGCATATTCTTTATGGCATTAGGATGCTCATTAATGTGGCCCGCATTATGGCCTCTCGCAATGGCGGATCTCGGCAAATTCACCAAAGCCGGCTCTTCATTGCTAACCATGGCTATTGCCGGTGGAGCGGTTATGCCATGGGTGCGCGGTGTGGTTCAAGATGCAACTAGCTTCCAGACCTCCTACTGGATCTGTGTTCCCTGTTTCCTTTTCATCCTATATTATGGAATGATAGGATATAAAATCAGAACAAAGAAATAATCTCTTTTTCACATCAAGAACAAACTGCAACAAAATCAAAAACGGATTTATCATGATAGGATCAGCCGCCCCTCACAAAAGGGCGGCTTTTCTTTTGTCTTTAAAAAATATAATCCTACCTTTGCATAAATTATCAATTTGACAATCAACTCAGAAAAACAACGAACTTATAGTATAGCAAAATGAATAAGATTATTTCAAAAGAACATTTCTCGGAAAAGGTCTTTAAATTGGTTATAGAAGCACCTCTGATTGCTAAGTCGCGTAAGGCCGGACATTTCGTAATTGTTCGTGTCGGTGAAAAAGGAGAACGTATGCCACTTACTATCGCCGGTGCCGATCCCGTAAAAGGTACCATCACACTAGTAGTACAGGAAGTTGGTCTTTCTTCTACACGACTTTGTGAATTGAACGAAGGAGATTATATTACAGATGTTGTTGGTCCGCTGGGTAAAGCCACCCACATTGAAAATTTCGGAACTGTAGTCTGTGCCGGAGGAGGAGTAGGCGTTGCTCCGATGCTTCCTATCGTACAGGCTTTGAAAGCTGCCGGCAACCGCGTAATTACCGTATTGGCCGGACGTACCAAAGAATTAATTATCCTTGAGAAAGAAATGCGTGAAAGCTCTGATGAAGTAATCATTATGACAGACGACGGCTCATACGGGCGCAAAGGATTAGTGACTGAAGGCGTGGAGGAAGTAATCAAACGTGAAACGGTAAACAAATGTTTCGCCATCGGTCCTGCCATCATGATGAAATTCGTTTGCCTGCTGACTAAAAAATATGAAATTCCCACAGACGTTTCTCTGAACACCATTATGGTGGATGGAACCGGTATGTGTGGTGCCTGCCGTATCACTGTAGGAGGCAAAACACGTTTTGTTTGTGTTGACGGCCCGGAATTCGACGGCCATCAAGTAGATTTTGACGAAATGTTGAAACGCATGGGAGCTTTCAAAGATATAGAAAAAGAAGAAATTCACAAACTAGACACCGAAAAGCCGACGACTTGTGAAGCGACTAAAGAACTGGACGGCCGGGATGCCGAATGGCGTGCAAGCTTACGTAAAGCCATGAAGCCTAAAGAACGAATGGCTATCCCCCGTGTAAAAATGAACGAACTGGATGCAGAATACCGTTCACATAGCCGTAAGGAAGAAGTCAATCTAGGTTTGAATGAAGAGCAAGCTGTAACGGAAGCAAAACGTTGTTTGGACTGCCCCAACCCTACTTGTATGAACGGATGCCCCGTAGGAATCAATATCCCGAAATTCATCAAAAATATAGAACGCGGTGAATTCCTTGAAGCTGCCAAAACCTTAAAAGCAACCAGTGCATTACCTGCTGTCTGCGGGCGTGTATGTCCTCAAGAAAAACAGTGTGAATCACAATGCACTCATCTGAAAGCCGGACACGAAGCCGTTGCCATAGGCTATTTGGAACGTTTTGCTGCTGATTACGAACGTGAAAGCGGTCAAATATCCGTACCGGAAGTAGCGGAAAAGAACAACATAAAAGTGGCAGTTATCGGTTCAGGTCCCGCCGGACTCTCATTTGCTGGAGATATGGCTAAACAGGGATACGATGTCACTGTATTCGAAGCTTTACATGAAATAGGGGGTGTATTAAAATATGGGATTCCCGAATTCCGCCTACCCAATAAAATCGTAGATGTAGAAATTGACAATTTATCCAAGATGGGTGTCAAATTCATGAAGGACTGCATCGTAGGAAAGACAATCAGTGTGGAAGACTTGGAAGCAGAAGATTTCAAAGGTATATTTGTAGCATCAGGTGCCGGGCTTCCCAACTTCATGAATATCCCGGGTGAAAATTCTATCAATATCATGTCTTCCAACGAATATCTGACCCGTGTAAATCTAATGGATGCAGCCAGCGAGGATTCGGATACTCCTGTAACATTCGGCAAACGCGTAGCAGTAATCGGCGGTGGTAACACAGCTATGGACTCTGTCCGCACAGCACGCCGCTTGGGAGCAGAACGCGCAATGATTATTTACCGCCGTTCGGAAGAAGAAATGCCTGCCCGCCTGGAGGAAGTGAAACATGCTAAAGAAGAAGGTGTGGAATTCCTGACTCTGCATAACCCCATAGAATATATTGCCGATGAAAAGGGGCGTGTGAAACAAGTCGTTTTACAGAAAATGGAATTAGGCGAACCAGATGCTTCCGGCCGTCGCAGTCCGATAGCTATTCCAGGAGCAACAGAAACCATTGACATCGATATGGCAATAGTCAGCGTAGGCGTCTCCCCTAACCCGATTGTTCCCAGTTCCATCCCGGGATTGGAATTGGGACGCAAAGGAACAATTGCCGTAAATGAAAATATGCAATCGTCAATCCCGACTATTTATGCCGGTGGCGATATTGTGCGTGGTGGAGCTACAGTTATCCTTGCAATGGGTGACGGACGTAAAGCAGCTGCTTCCATGCATGCACAACTCTCCTCCAAATAAATATTATCATTTTCACTAATTTAGCCCGTTATTAAAAATTAACGGGCTATTTTTATTCTATACCGAAAATAAATCACACAGACAGAATGGACCCCATAAATCCATATAGACCTATATCGCCTATCTGACCAATGTACTGACATCAATTGAAATACATACCATGAATATGAACTCTGTCACTATATCTGGAGATAAAATACAAAACTTTATTACCAAATATTGAGGTAACTATCTAAATGTCTATATGAAGTGTGCTCCATAACAACAAAAGAGGTGTAAACGAATCCTTTTATTAACCAAATAAAATTTAAAATATTCACATTATAAACAATTAATAACTCAAATTTAACCAGCATTAAACTCACTCCAGATTACTTTTGTTACCAATTATAATCATAAAGAAAAAACGAATGACCCAGAGGGTAAATTTTAGCATATTATTCTGCACTATCAGTATACTGACAGCACAAGCACAATGGAACAAACAGGACTCGATTCGTTTACAGGAGCTATTGAATGGAGATGGAGAACTAAAAATTAACACAGAAGCCGTAAAGTCTATCCATTTCGACTTTAAATCGGACAAAGACAATATAAAAGGTACTCCATTCATGTCCGAAGACAAACCGTGGATGAAGTTTCTGAAAGACTTGCCTAAAAACTTCGGCGACACAACCAAATGGGTACGCCCTAACTTTGTGCGTCTTACTCCCTACACTCCTTACACCACATGGCATGAAGATCCGGTTAATGATCCCATTTTCTTGAAAAGAAAAGACTCTCTGACAATATCATGGAAACTAAATATCAAACTGATTCCCGGTTTGCAAAACGGCTATGTAATATTACCTGCCGGCATGGATCAAACGGTAACTCCCAGTAATAACCCATTAATAGGAGGAGTGGATACCGACAAATTCCTGTATGAATCTTTAACCAAACGAGGACGTGCCATCCGACGTAATCGTAATCGTGCCAAAGGTTGGAAAATCTATCAAAGTTACGTACCAACCCGACAGGATTCCATCTTGTTTCCTAGAATCAGCAAAGTATCTGAACAAGATTCATTGCCCAAACAAGACACTTTGCTTATCAAAAAGGATTCAGCAATTATTAACCAAAACTCATTACTTCTTAAAGACAAAATAAACGGCAAGGACCAAACAGAGAAAAGCCGCTAAATGGTTCCACTTCAGTTCTGTTTTAAATGCCCAAACAGAAAATAATGTAAATACAGCCAATGTGATGACTTCTTGAATCACCTTGAGTTGCATAATATCAAACGGTCCTCCACTATCTTTAAACCCAAGACGATTGGCAGGAACCTGAAGACAATATTCAAAAAAAGCAATTGCCCAACTAAATGCAATCACACCAATCAACGGAAGGGCTGCAAACCAACTGAACTCTTGTCGCATTTTTAAATGACCATACCAAGCAAACGTCATAAAGACATTTGAAAAAATCAGCAAAATTACTGAATAAATACCATGAGACAACATATATTCTAATCTATTTTTTATCTGGAAACAATCTGCCTATAATATCCATTATGCTTTTAACAACTGCATATCAACAAGCATTTTGGGAGTGCAAAGATAATGGAAAATAATCGAATTAAGAATAATACAATGAGTTATTGCCGCAACAAGCATGTTTTATTTCCGTTGAACAAAAAAGCAACCAATTCCACTCTTTCAATCTGCTATTTGTTAAGAAAAAAAGGTTCATTTGCTAAACCATGTTATAACAAGCTTTTTTTCTTTCTAAGAATTTGGACCCATCTCAGAAATTCGTATATTTGCACTGTGTTTTTCATAGTATTAGATTTAAGGTTAACAAAAGATTGGCTGTCTGGGAAGATAGCCTTTTTTGATTTTCATCCTTGTTAGCCCCCCCCAAAAAAAATGTAGTTATACATACGTACAGACTTGTGCGGACGTATGTATAATTATATGTCCAAAAGTAAAATTCCATATCAAAGACAAGGGCTAGTTTTTTTAAAAACGGCTAGGTTATCTTTTTTCAAAAATCGTCTTGATCTTTTTTGACCGTTACCGGAACTTTGTAAATCCGTCATTCCTATGGAAATCCCCCCCTTTATGCACACTTCTTGACGCAGAAAAAATGCCTGAAAACCACCCTACTCCCTATCAAGCCTGAAATAGCCCACAATATATGTATATAACTGAGGACAAGCATGTTACACGAAAACATATTTTAGAACGCTATGAGAGCATGAGAGCATAAGTGAGAACAAATATTTTTACTATATGCATATAAGTTGTTTATAATTAGTCTGTTATACAGGCAGTGAGGGCATGAGGGCATAAACATCCGAACTTCCTCAAGAGAAAAACTGATACGTCAAGAACATTTCCGGAAGCTGTCAGAGAACAAAACAGTCCTTTAAGAACCAAAGTCCTTCCCCACGATTTTGCAGATAAACCTCAAACAGACCGAAAAAACCGCTTGTTAAAAACTTGTTTTTCAATTGAAAGGACAGAGAAGCACTCTTTACAAGGCAAAGTCATTTAAAAAAAGAAATAAAACATTGCCCGCAAATCAAGTCTTGCTAGCTTGTTCAAGAACTTTCTATTTATCACAAACTTCAAACTTTATTAAATCATTAAACCATTTCTACCCGTATTTGTCATCTAGGAAACAATAAATAGATTAGATTATGGAAAAAATTATTGAGAGAAATGTCCCTATTGCAGAAGAGAATGTAACATTATCAGGACAACCGGCAACAAATATGTTCGAAGACTGGAGTGAGAACATAACTGAAACAGATCTTTTGCATGAAGAAAAAGATAAAGGATTCTCCCCTAAAAAGAATCCCAAAAAACTAATGAAAGAAATGGATCAGATAGTACAGGATGACATTAAAAACATTCATTAATAACTATTCATCCAATCCCCTTTACTATTTTACATTTGTCCTAGGCTAGTGTACAAAAATCACTTGGCGAAAAGAGTATAAGGACAACTGAATACAAATAAATTGGAAACAGCTGCCATAAAAAACAGTTGTTTCCAATTTCAATTATGAACAAAATCTCTATGACGGCAAATTAATTAAGATAACAACACAGTCTTGATGCCATCTGTTGGAGCATTATTCACCTCAACAGGGGTAAAATGATTTATCGCAATCACATTCTTCACTCCACGTACTATATCTTTTGCAAACAACGCTGCAAGTCCTAATCCCATTACCCATACTAACACAACAAAAAACTTTCTCATATCCTAATATATTTAAATGGTTATTCTTATGACAAAGAGAAAACAAAGCCTATGCCAAAACAAGACTGGCTTTGATTATCAATTAAATACATTAAGAATAAGCTATTTTCAAAGAAAAAGATCCACATTTTCATTGTAGAATATTTCTACACTTTCCCCAACAAACCAGACATGTACATCACTTTGTATCCGGCACAATAAACAACAGGAAGGATAACTTTATAACATTCTTCCTCATCTAAATACATTAATAATATTGATAGTTGGTTAAGCTGCACACAAGTACAAACAACTAACTATAAGCAGTTTCGTTATATTCCCTAATAACAAAACAACCATATTCACTATAAATCGTGTTCATTCATCCCAGGCAACAATTCTTCCTGAATATTTGTCATGCATTTCCACAAACTATACCGTGCTTCAGGATTCATTTTTTCTAGAGAATATAAAACCTCTTTCATATTTGAACGATTCGACAAACTTTCATAAGGACAATCTTTGATCTGTTTACGAAAACCGCGGATACGTGCCATTTCAATTAAATCCGCTTCATGTACCAAGCACATCGGACGAATAATTGTCATCTCAAATTTACGCATCACTAATTTAGGAGGCATTGTACTGAACGCTCCCTGAAAAGTAATATTCATCAACAAAGTTTCCAAGATATCATCCATATGATGTCCTAAAGCAATCTTATTGCACCCCTGCTCCTTTGCCACCGTGAACAAAGCTTTTCTCCGATTCCAAGAACAAAGGAAACAAGGAGACTTCCGAGTGTCGGTACTCGGATCAAAAAAAGTTTCATAATGCACAAACGGCACCCCTAAATCCTCTGAGTAGCCTTTCAGATATTCCAAATCAGATTGATAAGGAATATTTGTCATGCCTACATGCACAGCTATCACTGTAAATTTCGGTTTCAAAATACGTGAACGCCTTGCCAATAACTCCAATAGAGCCAAAGAATCCTTTCCACCAGAAAGAGCTATCAAAATTTTATCACCATCCTCAATCAAGCGATACTTTACCACCCCCTTGTTAAAGCGTTGCTCCAACCTTCGCATTATTTTCTCGTCTTCCGTAAATTGTGCCATACATCTTCTTTAAAAATAGGGCACAAAAGTACATGAAAAGAATGATTTATGGAAGATTTAACAAAATAGAATTATTAAAGCATGAGAATTCCAATTAATCTTTGTATTTTTGAATCTAAATAATACGGATTATAAACTAACTATGTACAAAAAATATATCATTGGTTTATTTACTTTATGCTGCGCAGGCAACACTGCGGCACAAAGCTTGGCACAAGCCAAACAACTTTTCCTGAACGGAGAATTTGAACAAGCCAAACCAGCTTTCCAAAAGCTGGTAAAGCAAGCCCCTTCTAATGCCAATTATAATTATTGGTATGGCGCATGTTGTTATGAAACAGGAGAAAAAAAAGAAGCACAGCCCTACCTTGAAAAAAGCGCCGCCCGCAAAGTCATTGACGCATACCGCTATTTAGGGAAACTATATTATGATATCTATCGGTTTGACGATGCCGTAGATAACTACGAACAACACATAGAATGGTTGGAAAAGAAAAAACGCCCTACCGAAATGGCTGAAGCAGAGCTGGAACAAATAAAGCAAGCAGCCCGTATGATAAAAGGAGTGGAAAACATTACTGTAATAGACAGCTTTGTAGTCGATAAAAATGATTTTCTAAAAGCATATAAAATCAGTAGAGAATCGGGGGCACTCTATCACGATCCTGCCATATCCGGGACTGTCTATCAGACCGAAATGGGCAATAAAGTACTCTACGGAAACCAAAGCACAGACGGCAAGATGCAACTGTACTCCCGTATCCGTCTGTTGGACGGCTGGAGCGAGCCCGAACCTCTCACGTCCCTTAATGAACAGGGAAATGTAAACTATCCCTTCTTAATGTCAGATGGCATTACCTTGTATTATGCATCGGATGGAGAAGGCTCTTTGGGAGGATACGATATTTTTGTAACTCGCTATGATTCGGAAAATAGCAATTATCTTCGTCCCGATAATATAGGAATGCCATTTAACTCTCCCGCCAATGACTATATGTATGCCATTGATGAATTCAACAATATCGGCTGGTTTGCTTCAGACCGCTATCAGCCTGATAACAAAGTCTGTATCTATGTGTTTGTACCGAACTCTTCAAAAGAAGTATACAATTATGAAAGTACAGACGAACAGATCATCATAAATGCAGCCAGCCTGCGCTCTATCCGTACCACTTGGAAAGATGAAGAGAAAGTACGAACCGGCAAGCAACGCCTGGCAGCCATAATGTATGCCAAAGAATCCGGAGAACAACAAAAAGACTTCACCTTGATAATAGATGATTCTGCCGTTTACCACACATTGAACGACTTCCGCTCTGCCGAAGCACGCAAACTTTACCAGCAAAGAATACAAAAGCAGAAGGATTATGACAACCTGAAGAAAAATCTGGATGACAAGCGCGAACAATATGCCCAAGGGAACAGTGCACGAAAGAAGAATCTGACACCCGCCATTTTGGAATTGGAAAAACGTACTGAACAACTTCTGAAAGAAATGGCCCAACTGGATATCAGTGTCCGCAACGAAGAAATAAAGAAGTTGAAACACTAATACAAAGATATTTATGGAAGTATTTATTATCGTATCGCTCATCTTGGCAGGACTACTTCTCTTTATTGTAGAGGTTTTCCTTATTCCCGGCATCAGTATAGCCGGAATAGCATCAGCCATCTGCCTGCTATATGCCAACTATTACGCTTTCGACACATTAGGACCGATAGCAGGATTCATTACTTTGATAGCATCCGTCCTAAGTTGCATAGCCATTATCGTTTGGTTTATGCACTCAAAAACCATGGACAAGCTTTCTTTGAAGAAAACACTGGATTATAAAATCGATCCCCTAAAAGGAACCCATATCCGCATCGGAGACAAAGGCATAGCAATAACCCGCCTTGCACTGATAGGCAATGCAAACTTTAACGGACACATCATCGAAGTGCGCTCTGCCGATGGTTTGATTGATGAGAATACTCCCATTTATGTAGAAAGAATGGTTGAAGGAACGGTGATTGTACGCAAATTCAACCAATGATAGGGAAATGACTTACAAATACGAATTTATCAGGTTTCTTGATTGACATTCTCATTCAAGCATATTTTAGACAATAGTGAAAACAGCAAAAACTTGATATTGAGCTGTTCAAATATAAATATTTACTTTTAAACAACTGATTATTATGATCGAACCCAACTATCTTCCTTTCATCCTTATAGGAGGTGGAATTATTTTCGTGGTACTATTCTTTCATTATGTGCCATTTTTCCTCTGGCTGTCTGCCAAAGTTTCGGGGGTACGCATCTCATTGGTGCAATTATTCTTAATGCGCATCCGTAATGTCCCTCCTTATGTCATTGTCCCGGCAATGATTGAAGCACACAAAGCCGGCTTAAGCAACATAACCCGAGATGAATTGGAAGCTCATTATATGGCAGGCGGGCATGTGGAAAAAGTAGTGCACGCACTAGTATCCGCGTCCAAAGCCAATATCGAACTGTCTTTCCAAATGGCAACTGGTATTGACCTAGCCGGTCGTGACGTATTCGAAGCCGTGCAAATGTCAGTGAACCCTAAGGTTATTGACACCCCTCCCGTTACCGCTGTAGCCAAAGACGGCATACAGCTTATAGCTAAAGCTCGTGTCACCGTACGCGCCAATATCCGCCAATTAGTAGGAGGTGCCGGAGAAGACACGATTCTAGCACGTGTTGGTGAAGGTATCGTGTCCTCTATCGGATCGTCCGAAAATCACAAATCCGTATTGGAAAATCCTGATTCTATCTCTAAATTAGTACTCCGCAAGGGCTTAGATGCCGGTACGGCTTTCGAAATCCTGTCTATTGATATAGCTGATATTGATATAGGCAGAAATATTGGAGCTGCTTTACAAATAGACCAAGCCAATGCCGACAAGAATATTGCACAAGCCAAAGCAGAAGAACGCCGTGCAATGGCCGTCGCCTTGGAACAGGAAATGAAAGCCAAAGCAGAAGAGGCACGCGCGAATGTAATTCAGGCAGAAGCCGAAGTGCCCAAGGCCATGGCGGAAGCATTCCGTAGTGGCAACCTAGGTATTATGGACTATTACCGCATGAAGAATATACAAGCAGATACCTCCATGCGTGAAAAATTAACTTGACAAAACCCGAAATCAACTTTCGGTAATGAGCCATTAAGTAAATAAAACTAGTATTCAACGATTAATATATTTTTCTTGGATGCGAATGGAACTGTTTTTCTCTTGATAATGCTAATATCAATGAAAGTTTATAAATCCGTAACATCTACATCCAGGAAATAATCTGTTTGCATACTCATTAAAAAGACAAGAAATATAACATTAATTATACTGGCCATTAACCACAAAAATAAAGATTATGAAAAAATATTATGCAGAATCTGAGTTGATTATCAATCCCGACGGCTCTATCTTCCACCTTCATATCAAACCTGAACAGTTGGCAAATAAAATAATTCTAGTAGGTGACCCCGGGCGTGTAGCATTAGTAGCTTCTCATTTCGATACTAAAGAATGTGAAATAGAAAGCCGTGAGTTCAAGACCATTACCGGTACTTATAAAGGAAAACGTCTCACCGTAGTTTCCACCGGTATAGGTTGTGACAATATAGACATTGTGATGAATGAATTAGATGCTTTGGCCAATATTGATTTCAATACCCGTTATGAAAAAGACCACTTGCGCCAATTGGAATTAGTACGTATCGGTACATGTGGCGGATTACAGCCTTATACTCCCGTTGGCACCTATATTTGTTCTGAAAAGTCTATCGGTTTTGATGGACTACTCAATTTCTACGCCGGACGCAATGAGGTTTGCGATCTGAAATTCGAACAAGCTTTTATAAATTACATGGGTTGGGAAGGTAATGTATGCATCGCCCACCCATACGTCATTGATGCCGACCGGGAATTAATAGACCGCATCGCGCAAAATGATATGGTCCGTGGCATAACTATCGCCGCAGGAGGTTTCTTTGGCCCGCAAGGACGAGAACTCCGTATTCCACTGGCCGATCCTGAACAGAATGAAAAGATTGAGAAATTTGAATACAAAGACTATCGCATCACTAACTTTGAAATGGAAAGTTCCGCCCTTGCCGGATTAGCACGCCTGATGGGACACAAAGCCATGACTGTATGTATGGTAATTGCCAACCGACTAATAAAGGAAGCCAATACCGGCTATAAAAACTCTATTGATGGTTTGATAGAAAAAGTCTTGGAAAGAATATAATTCCCAATTTAGTTGTCTATATAATATGGATAAAATTCACCGGATCATCTATCAATACTTATTCTTATTATCATCGAGAAGAAGATTGGCATAAACAGATTTTTTACAGAATAAGCCAACTCTTTTTACCTAACAGGGGACATCGCTTCATAGAAGACCATTTTTTGTAAAAAAACAACAAGATGTCCCCTCATAAAACAAATAAAAATATGGAAACCAGTTTCAAACAAACAACTAGTAATAAAGTAGAACGTTACCGTCTTTTCCTCCCTCAGTTTGAACTTTTAATATCAGATGAAAAAGAAGAAATAAGTGTTTTGGCCAATACTGCCGCTGCTCTTCGGGAAGCCTTCGGCTTTTTTTGGGTAGGTTTCTATCTGGTTAAAGACGGCCAACTTATTTTAGGACCTTTTCAGGGAAGCACCGCCTGTTATCGCATCCATAAAGGAAAGGGAGTATGTGGAACCTCATGGTCAGAAGCTCGAACCTTGATAGTGCCCAATGTAGAACAATTCCCCGGACATATAGCCTGCAGTTCTCTTTCCCGCTCCGAAATTGTTGTTCCTATTCTTGCTAATGGACAAGTAAAGGGAGTATTGGATATTGACAGTAATCTATTAAACTCTTTTGATGAGACAGACCGCCGTTATTTAGAAGAAGTAACAGCCATCGTAGCTAAAACATTATATTATTAACCAAATGAAAATGATAAACCAAGATACAATCTGTGCCATTGCCACCGCCCAGGGAGGAGCCATCGGAATAATTCGTGTATCTGGCCCAAAAGCGATTGAAATAACGTCACGCATATTTACACCCGCCACAGGCAAGCCACTGACAGAACGAGCACCATATACTCTTACTTTTGGAAAGATTTGTTCCCCAAAGCGAAAAATTAATAATACACTTTTCCAACAAACGAGTGAAATTCCGCAAGAAAAAAGTGAAACGTTACAAAAAACTTCGTCAATTACTTCTTCTGCAGAAGAAGTAATTGACGAAGTTTTAATTTCCTTGTTCCGCGCCCCCCATTCTTATACCGGTGAAGACAGTACGGAAATCATGTGTCACGGTTCATCTTATATCCTGCAGCAAGTTATACAACTCCTGATCTATAATGGATGTCGTGCCGCTCTACCAGGTGAATACACCCAACGTGCTTTTCTAAACGGAAAAATGGACTTGAGCCAAGCCGAAGCTGTGGCCGATCTGATAGCCTCATCGTCTGCCTCCACCCATCGCCTAGCCATGAGCCAGATGCGCGGAGGATTCAGTAAAGAACTTTCTAACCTGCGTAACCAATTACTTCATTTCACTTCGTTAATGGAATTAGAACTGGATTTCAGTGATCATGAAGAACTAGAATTCGCCAATCGTGACGAACTGAGCAGTCTAGCTACCCATATCGAACAAGTTATTGCCCGGCTAGCTCATTCTTTCAGTGTAGGAAACGCAATCAAGAATGGCATTCCTGTAGCAATTATCGGAGAAACGAATGCCGGAAAATCTACCTTACTGAATGCGTTGCTGAATGAAGAAAAAGCCATTGTCAGTGATATCCATGGAACGACCCGTGACGTAATAGAGGATACGATCAATTTACAAGGTGTCACATTCCGATTTATTGATACAGCTGGAATCCGCCAAACGAACGATACAATAGAAAATCTAGGGATAGAACGTACTTTCCAAAAGATGGACCAAGCATATGTCATTTTATGGATGATAGACTCTACAGATACCCAAAGGCGGTTCGAAGAATTAAAAGCCGACATTCTTCCACACTGCGAAGGGAAAAAGATGATTATTTTATTTAATAAGTCAGATCTGTTACTAGCAACACAAAAAGAAGAGTTGTCAGCCATATTTGCTGACATGAAAGTGGAAAAACTATTTATCTCAGCAAAGAAAAGGGAAAATATAACGATTCTGGAAAAGAAGTTAGTACAGGCAGCTGCCTTACCGGAAGTCAACCAAAACGATATTATCATTACAAATGTACGCCATTACGAAGCATTAACACGAGCATTGGATTCTATTCATAGAGTACAGGAAGGATTGCAATTGGAATTATCAGGAGATTTGGTAAGTGAGGATTTAAGACAATGTATCCACGAACTAAGTGAGATTGTTGCAGAAGGAGGTATAACCTCGGAAGAAACATTGCAAATATATTTCAAAACTTTTGCATCGGCAAATAGCTTAACCTACTGATTATCAATTATCTATATAACCAACTGATAGATATATACATAATAGAAGCAAATACTAAGTCAGAAAATGTAATATCTCTGATTTTTTCAACTTTTGTCCCTCGTTTGTCCTTCAGCGTGGCATCAAGGGACAAAATTTTGTCCCTTGATGTAATTTTGAGGCTTTTCTCTATAAAATCTGTCAAAATAGCAGATATTTGATGTCTGAATAATGTTTTTTATTTCTCAGTCTCAAATATATTTGAATTGTACAGCATTGATAAACAGTTATATACATTGATATATTCGGAATAAGAATTACTACAGATGATATTCTGATGTAAATACAAATAACATTCTATTGAAATATTAATCTTAGAATTCCTACTGGTTGGTACCTACAATATTGTCATGGACTTGCTGGTTCTGAACCAACTTTATTTTATTGTGGAACTTTTCAATATTATCCACATTTTAGTGGACAGCAAGATTATTGGAAATAATAACAGAAACGAATGGAGAATTTGGAAAAGACCTCTATCTAACCAGTCAAAAAAATTCTATCAATGATGAAGAAGTTATTTCCAATAACAAACTGCATCAAAACGGTAGAGTTGTATATAAGTGGGCTATACAAACATTATCTTATGACTTATAATCTCTCGTTCGCAAAAATTGTTTATCATTGCAACGGATAATCAATTATTCCGTATCTGATTGATACACAAATAGCAAATACTATGGTAGAAAGTTGTTGGTAACGATTTGGCGACAGCGGTGTTGCACTAATCTTCTGCATTATGCTTTGTCAAACAACTCTGATATAAAAGTAGCCAATTTCTTGATTAAACCAAGGATTTGACTACTTTTAAGTTATAATCTCATTTGACAGTTATAAATAGTCATATTTCAACTATAATTGATGAATTACGACCCCCAAAAACCATGTCCGACCTTCGGGATGAATCAATCCAATCTCTTTCATCTCAGAAAGAATATTGCCAATCATACGCTCTTGTTGCTCTTGGGTCTTATTCTGGGGTAATACCTCTTTCAAATATTCAAAAATGGCATCACGCTTTGCTCCTGAGGAACCTGCATTCTGCAAATATTGTATTATCATTTGCTGAATCTTTGCCTTATCAAGCCCTTGTTTCCCTAATCAAATAAGCTGATAAACAGACAGTTGAAATCTTACGACCCTAAAATTGATTCTTGCGGCCCTAGACAAACGATGGAAAATCCGGTGCTTTTTACATAACGGGTATATTTGCCTGCACCATCTTTCTGTATAATCCCTGCATTTTTCATCTTTGAAATCAAGCCTCTAATTTGTTTTTTCGGACAACATGTCTTGAAATACCTTTTTTGAGAAAAGAACGATTTATATAACCATTTTTTATGAAAACAGCCTGAAACCAACTTGAGGTAATTCATATTCATTCCTTTCAATCTTTCAGCAGACTCATTCCGATACTCCTCGGACAAGCGATGAGAGCCGTTTTTCGTAACCGATAAGGTTTTCTTCCGACAATTTTCATAAAATCTTTTCATCAAGCCCCTCGCAATCCCTCATTGCCATTTTGTACAAAGCCAGCAATTCAAAGACATTCAGTTGCTCGGCAAAGGATTAACCGACTGCATACCTTTTGGTAAAGCCTGTCAGTAGTCTTTGGCTTTTCTACAATCACGATGTTTAAGCAACAGTTCACATTTGTTATTCATACCATCCAGCCTAGCTCCCCTACTATATGACACTAATAGCAGTTGCTTTCCCCTCACGGTTCAAACTTCTCCTTTCGGAAGGGCTTCATTGTCCGAGCAACTTAGTACAAGACCATTATTGGTTATGCACCTGCCGTAGGCTACTGCTGACGAAACAGCAGGTTCAATCAGATTATTACTTTTTTTTGTAATAGTCAGTAAAACAATCACATACACAACTTAGCACATCACAGTAATACAGTTGTAGAACATTTTATCCACTCCCTGACCGGAACGCTCCACCAATCCTGTCTTCTGCAATATCTCGCTCATCAGTTTAACTGCGCGGAACGCTGTTCACTGTCAAAATGTTGTTCATATCCACTCCGGACGGAAAACCACCAGCATTGGTAATGGTTATACTATCGGGATATTGCTTGATGACAACATCACTCTGAATCAACATTGAGCGGTGGCAACAAGCATTCAATATCGCCTCTCTGATTGCCCCCTTGTTGAAAGATGGTATATCGAATATATAAGAGCCGTCATTGTAATGCAGAAGCGGATTGCTCGCCGGCTAGTTGATATAATCCCACACCTTGTCAATCACTATGTAAGCGTCTCCGCGGTTCTATATAGTGTGGTAGAATAAAAAGTTTAATAAGCCTTGTTTAGCTATTCTCCTTTTCCCATTTGTCAGGCAGGAGTTCCCTATATTTTTCCAGTGGCGTGTTCGGTTGCCATTCTGCGGTTCTGTTTATCACATCCGTGAGATACTTAAACAGATTTACTTTATGCATCCTGCAAGTGAGTGCTATCGTGTAGAGTATGGCGCCCCGTTCGGCACCCTTATGGCTGCCGAAGAACAATGAGTTTTTTCTTGACAGGAATATGTACCGGTTCATCCGTTCAACTATATTGTTGTCCAGGAAAGTGTCACCATAGTTGAAGATGTCCACTACGGCATTCCACTCATTGCGAAGATAGGTAATGGCTTCCCTTAGTTCGCTCTTGGGTAACAAGTCCCCCCGTTCTTCTATTTCATCAAGCACATCTTTTATTTCCCCGAGTGTGTCCAGAGCATACTTTTTGCGGTGTGCAAGATGCTGTTCCGCCGTCCATCCGTCCACCCCGACTTTATGCTTATGCTCGTTTTGATAAAGTTTGTTTATCAGTTCCACGCTTCTTTTTACATCCGGGTCGTTCTCACCGCTATCTATAAATTTCCGTTTTATATGTTGCAGGCACGGGATGCGTGTGATATGGGGATAAGCATCGCTTTCGAGTTTCCGGTAAGGTGAGTAGCCGTCACTTTTAGATGCCCTTGCAACTGCCTAATTCGTTAAGAATAACTCTTTCAGAGCGGGAACCGTCATCGTAGAGCAGATATATCATCCCGGTGTTTATACCCACAACCACCCAAAGGTATCCCTTCCTGACTCCTTTTCCCTTGCTGTTCTTTTCCGGGACGAGTATTTTGTAATAGGTTTCATTAGCTGCCTTATAAGGATCGCCCAAGGTTGTCTGCGGATACACTGATAAAGATTTTCGAAGAGGCCTGAGGCTTTCTCCATCAACTTATGGGCCGTGGGTTTCTTCAGCGTAAAGCCATAACCTTCGAAGTAGCTGATGATTCTTTCTACAGGCAGTGATTGTATGTAACGTAATTTTATCATTCCGGCAATGAATGAGCTGTCATTGCTGGAATTCAGGAAAGCCGAAGCCGGTGTTTTTCCCTCAAACAGGCGGCCGTCCTGCGTATAGGTGTGTATCTTGTAGACATGCTTGATGAAGCGCATGGGGACACATTCATAGCGGACGCATATTCTGGGAGTGGGAGTAAACAGCCGGGCTTTATTGATGTCAAAATCGGGATCATCGGGATAAACGACATGTTCCTCCTCCTCCAGCTCATAATGCATGTCACGTCTGGCCCCATTGTTCTTCCTGGCTTTACGCCCGGCGGCTTTTTCCGCTTCTGCCTTCCGCCTCTCCTCTTCGGACAGAGCAGGCCGGGGAGCCTGTTGCCGTTCGGATGTGTTGGATACAAGTTTGGCGAGTCCCTTGGCAATGCGTTGTTGCCTGCCAAGGGATTCACCTTTTTGAAGGAGTGCCTCCTTAAGGGAGGAGACCTCTTTTGTCAAAGCATCTATCTGGACCTAGAAGCCTGTTGTTGTCATCCCGTAATCCCTTGATTTGTTCCTTCAATAACTCTATGATCTCATCCTTTTTCATGGCATAAAGATACGAAATATTAACGGGACAGCCATGGAGATCAGACAATATTTGTGATGTAAATTATTAAGGAACAAACGATTATGTCATATCCTAAAGCGTTTTCGCAGTCGCACGAACTTCTCCATTCAGGATAAAAGACAAAATCTGATAGGAAACCTCGTAATTGCCAGTATCGGGGTTAAATGTCGGCAGCTCAAAACTTCCACCTTCGAGACGCTTGTAGTAAAGAAGAAAGCCGTCACCGTCCCAATGCAGTATTTTTACACCCTGTCGGTTCTTGCCAAAGAACAAAAGACAACTCCTGATATGGGAGACAAATCCTTTCATCTCTGAGCGTATAATATTGATAAACCGTCAATGCCAGGTTCATACGGACAAAGCCCTGATACAGGTAGTATCAGTTGGCTGATGTTAGAGAATACATGGATCCCCCTCTCTTCGTTCGTAATCGTGCAACATTTGAATGATACCGCCGGGAGTGACCCGTTTGAACGAAATGGTCATACCGCTATTGAAGGTGATTGTGACTCCGGAAAGGCTGAACTCTTCTTCCGACAACATGACGGGAACTATTTGACTGAACGAAGGAGAGGTACTTGTCGGTCGGGAG
>ENA-OPYX01000478-OPYX01000478.1-human-gut-metagenome-genome-assembly--contig:-NODE-478-length-23350-cov-5.343108_pt1 | contig 23350 bp, 26 predicted proteins | sample MGYA00242639_ERZ504486 | MGnify/ENA primary metagenome ERZ504486 (study PRJEB26092, sample SAMD00036296) | human gut metagenome | host: Homo sapiens | study: EMG produced TPA metagenomics assembly of... | reverse complement strand
GGAAAAATCTGCTGACATCTGATCCTATGAAGGAAGCTATGGAATTTCTTTGGAAAAAAACAAAGGGATTGCTTCATCATATTCTTTCCAAGAAGGATGACAGGACGCATTCACTTTGGTTTTGAGGATCCGTCTAAGACGGGAAAAACGTTAGCTTATTTTTCGATGCTGTATCCATTTACGAAAGAGAATCTCGTAATAGAGCCTGAGTTTGAAACAGAAGAACTTATACTCGAAGGAGATATTGCATTTCGTGGAAGAATACGATTAGGATATCTAGTGTATGTGGCGCTCAGTGTCGTACTAAATAAAAAACATTCGCCGTCAATACAAGCGGCTGAGACAAGGAGGAAATAAAGATGGAGAAGGAAGAAATTAACTTTGGCTCATCAGTAGATGAGCTAGTTAAAAGGGCTGGAAGGATTTGATCAGCTCAAAAACTGTTGTCGGTGAACCAATTCAGGATAAACGATGCCACCATCATTCCACTGGTTGATATGAAGATTCGGCATGGGAGCAGGCGCATTCAAAAAAAATAGTGACAATAAGACGGCAGGAGGAATTGGAGCTAACATTAGTCCATGTGCCGTGTTAATCATTCAAAAGGGTATGGCAAAGGTTGTTAATATCAAGAACCAGGATCTGACTACTAAGATTGTTGATATGGTTCCAGATTTGATTAACCGCTTCACAAGCAAGAAGGCAGACGATCCAGCTGTTGATGAGGCAGTAGATGATATCTTAAACGACGATAAAAAATAATAGCTGATTCAGTAGCAAAAAGAATAGACATAAAAAGTCCGCATAAACTATAATGAATAAGGAACCGAAAAAGGTCTTTATGAAACGTTTATGCGGACTTCTTTTATTTTTCTTTGGACTGGGAATGGCAGTGATGCTTTTTGTCCCAGTTTGTCTTTGCTCAGTAATAGTGATTTTATTTTGCCTTATTTTAGGGTATGTTCTATTTTGCTGCGGATGCTAATTTTAGACAGAAAAAAAGCAGTCGACAAGCGACCGCTTTAAATCATACCCGTAACGAAATTAAGCTCTCTCAACATAGCCAGAGCGTAAACAGGAAGTACAAACGTACATCTTCTTGTTGGTTCCGTTGACACTTACTCTAACGGACTTAACATTGGACTTCCAAACCGCATTACTTCTTCTATGGGAATGGCTAACATTGTTTCCGAAATGAGCACCCTTCTGACAGATCTCACACTTTGCCATAAATCGCACCTCCTTACGCAAATGTAGCCGTATAGGCTCACAACATGGATATCATAACAGATATTCAGAAAAAATCAAGGACTTTTTTTAAAAAGATTTAAAAAGGATTATTACAGTGAACTGTAGTCATTCCAGATCAAAAGGATTTTGCTTGACTTATACGTGGTAATGAGATATTCTAAACATAGAGTATTCTGCTTAGAGTCCGTCCAGAATTAATAAATTCATTGATGGAATACTAGGAGCAGGCTCTTAGTCTAAGTCAGAATCAGTAAAAATGTATTTTCTGAATTTGTTAGTTGGAGGTAACCGAATGAAGGGACGTATATCGAATCCTCAGGGTGATGTTATGATCAGAACAGATGTCATCGCAAAGTATGCAGGTTCTATGGCGGTGGAATGCTTCGGCATTGTTGGTATGGCCAGTGATCAGCATGAAGGACGGACTTGTTCATCTGCTTGAAAAAGGACAGCATAACAAGAGGCATTAATGTATCATTAGAAGATAATGAGCTTACAATTGATTTCCATGTAATTGTTTCATATGGAGTAAGTATTCTGGCTGTATACAACAATTTAACGGATAGTGTAAAGTACCATGTTGAGGAGTTTACAGGAATCCGTGTTAAAAAAAATTAATATGTATGTAGAGGGTGTCAGAGTCATTGACTGATCAGTGACAGATGCCGCCTAAGGAGGAGCTATATTTTGGGTAGTAATGTGATAGACGCAGGTTTATTAAAGCGCATGTTTCTTGCAGGCGTGGCAAATCTGGAATCAAAGAAAGAATGGATTAACGAATTAAATGTATTCCCAGTGCCGGATGGTGATACAGGAACAAATATGACACTTACAATTCTCTCCGCAGCAAGGGAAGTAAATTCTGTTGAGGAACTAACAATGGAGACGCTAGCAAAAGCGATTTCATCTGGTTCACTGCGCGGTGCTAGAGGTAACTCAGGTGTTATTTTGTCTCAGCTGTTCCGTGGCTTTACAAAGGCCATCAAGTACAGTACAGAGATTGATATGGAGCTGCTTGCAGAAGCTTTGCAGCGTGCAACAGAGACAGCTTACAAGGCTGTTATGAAGCCGAAGGAAGGTACAATCCTTACTGTTGCAAAGGGAATTTCTGATAAAGCGAAAGAACTTGCACAAAGCGGCTGCGATATGGATGTTTTTATTCAGGAGCTGTTAAAGGAAGGCGATTATGTATTAAGCCAGACACCGGAGATGCTTCCTGTTTTAAAGCAGGCAGGCGTTGTTGATTCTGGCGGACAGGGTCTGATGCAGGTATTAAAGGGTGCATATGATGGTTATCTCGGAAAAGAGATCACATTCACCGCTGAAAAGCCAGCTGCATCACGCGCTGTAACAGGTGCAGCAAACGATGAAATTGACACTGCAGATATCAAGTTTGGCTATTGCACCGAATTTATTATTATGACAAGCCGTGCCTTTACACACGAGGATGAGAAGGAGTTTAAAGCATTCCTGTCTTCTATAGGTGACTCTATCGTGTGCGTAGCAGACGATGAGCTTGTTAAAGTACATGTGCATACAAATGATCCAGGTCTTGCAATTCAAAAGGCACTTACCTATGGTCAGCTGACAAGCATGAAGATTGATAACATGCGTGAGGAGCATCAGGAGCGCGTTATCAAGAATGCAGAGAGAGAAGCTATCAAGCAGGCAGAAGCTGATCGCAGGGAGCGTGAGCAGGAAGATAAGTCCAAGTGGAAGGAATATGGCTTTATAAGCGTATCTGCCGGTGCAGGAATTGGAGAAATTTTTAAGGGTCTTGGTGTCGATTATTTAATCGAGGGCGGACAGACCATGAATCCAAGTACAGAGGATATGCTTAATGCAATTCGTCAGGTTCCGGCAAGAAACATTTTCATTTTGCCGAACAATTCTAATATCATAATGGCAGCAAAGCAGGCAAAGCAGCTGACAAAGGATAAGGAAATTTTTGTAATTCCGACAAAAACTATCCCGCAGGGTATTACTGCTATCATTAATTTCGTACCGGATAGTTCGATGGAAGAAAATGCAGAGAACATGACAGAGAGTATCAAGAGTGTCAAGACAGGACAGATTACTTATGCTGTTCGTGATACGATGATCGACAATATCGAGATTCATAAGGATGACATTATTGGTCTTGGTGATAATGGAATGTTGGCAGATGGAACAGATATCAACGATGTTGCATTTGAAACTGTATGCAAGATGATGTCAGAGGATTCTGAACTGATCGGTATTTATTATGGTCAGGAAATTGATGAGGCAAGAGCTAATGAGCTTTGTGATCGTTTGAGCGAAGAATTCCCGTCTGTTGATGTTGAAGTTAATGCCGGAAATCAGCCAGTATACTATTATTTCTTATCAGTAGAGTAATCTTTATAAGGAGGCAGCCGTGAATTACGATGATCCCATTACATGTTTAAAGGGAATCGGAGAGAAGACGGCAGCGCTTTACGAAAAATTGGGGATTGTGACCATTGGAGAGCTTATGCGTTATTACCCCCGAAGCTATGAACGATTTGAATCACCGGTCACGATCCGGGCCGCAGCTGTAATGGATTTCGCAGCGGTCCGGGTCGTGATTTGTTCTTATCCGACAATAAAGCGTGTGCATAATCTCTCTATTATAAATACAAAGGTGCGCGATGAGGAAGGAAGTGAGCTTCGTGTTACTTGGTTTCAGACAACCTATCTGGCGAGCGTGCTTCGTCCAGGCGGCTGGTATGTGCTTCGCGGAAAGCTTTCAGGAAACGGAAAATCACGAACACTTGATCAGCCGCAGGTTTACGCACTGGATGCATATGAACAGCTTCAAAAATCACTGCAACCTGTTTATGCACTGACAGCAAAAATCACATCAAAAAGCATTTCAAAGGCAGTTGCAGCAGCATATGATGCTGGTGTAAAACAGAAGGCCACGATTCCAGAAAAGGTGCTTTCACAGTATAATTTGCTGCCAGAGGATGAAGGCTGGATATCTTATGCATTTTCCAAAAGATGAAGTGCAGCTGACACATGCACGAAAAACAATAGCGTTTGGCGAATTTTATCATTTCTTGCTTGGCGTAAATCAGATGAAAAAGCGGCTTTTGCAGGAGAAAAATCATTTCGCACTGACACGGCGTGAGGAAATCACAAATCTGATTAAACAGCTTCCATATGATTTGACAGGCGCGCAGCTTCGCACAATTGAAGAAATTACACAGGATATGACAGGTGATCATATGATGAGCCGTTTGCTACAGGGAGATGTAGGTTCAGGAAAAACTATCGTTGCCTTTCTTTCAATGTATCAGGCTGCATTATGTCATTATCAAAGCGCTCTTATGGCACCAACTGAGGTATTAGCGTCACAGCATTATCAGAGCTTTACTGAATTATCAGAGCGTTATCATCTGAATCTTTCAATTGTTCTATTGACAGGCTCCATGCGTGCAGGACAAAAAAAAGAGGCACTTCGTCAGATTAGAGAGCATGAGGCAGATATTGTGATTGGAACGCATGCCGTTATTCAGGAAAAAGTTGAGTTCGATGATCTGGCACTTGTAATTACAGATGAGCAGCACCGTTTCGGAGTCGCACAGCGCGATGCTTTAAGCAAGAAAGGTCATACTCCGCACGTACTTGTAATGAGCGCAACACCAATTCCAAGAAGTCTGGCGATGATTCTTTATGGAGACCTTGATATTTCTATTATGGATGAGCTTCCGGCAAAAAGACTGCCAATAAAAAATTGTGTGGTCAATATTTCATACCGTCCAAAGGCATGGGATTTTATAATAAAGCAGGTGCAGGCAGGACACCAAGCGTATGTGATCTGTCCCATGGTAGAAGAGGGCGAGACATCGCAGGGGGCAGATGTTGTCAGTTATACAGAACAGCTGAGAGAAGCTTTGCCTTCCTATATTTCAATTGAGTATCTTCATGGAAAAATGAAAGCCAAAGAAAAAGATGATATCATGGCACGTTTTGCAAAGAATGAGACGCAGGTACTTGTTTCGACAACAGTAATCGAGGTTGGAATTAATGTACCAAATGCAACTGTCATTTTGATTGAGGATGCACAGCGCTTTGGCCTGGCACAGCTGCATCAGCTTCGCGGCCGTGTTGGGCGCGGTGATGCGCAGTCATATTGCATAATGATAGACACCTCAGGAAAAGAAGAATCAGCAAAGCGTCTTGAAGTACTCAATCATTCAAACGATGGCTTTGCAATCGCAAACGAAGATTTAAAGCTGCGCGGACCTGGTGATTTCTTTGGAATACGTCAGAGCGGTGAAATTGCCTTTGCAGTCGCTGATATCTATCAGGATGCGCAGCTTTTAAAGTGGGCGAAAGAGGCTGCCGACAGTGCGCAGATTATGGCAGCGGTGGAGACGCACAGCATTTAGAGTTTCTGATATAAAAATTTCTCATAACTTACCAGCGTAATCTTTTTATCTGTGCATATACTAGGGATGTAACAAACAACAAAGCTTTGATGTAAAGTTACAAACAACACACTTACAAAAAAACTGTGAAACAGAGCAATACGCACAGAAAAAAAGGAGGACTACTGATGTCTACAAATAAGAACAGTAATCGAATTGAAGTACCAGAAGCGAAGCAGGCGCTCGACCAGTTTAAGATGGAGGTTGCTGATGAGCTGGGTGTACCGTTAACAAACGGTTATAACGGAAATCTGACCTCTTACCAGAACGGAAGTGTCGGAGGCTATATGGTGAAGAAGATGATTGAAAAGCAGGAAAAGGAAATGTCCAACAAGTAATCGTCTAAGCCAGTAACAAGAAGGAAGCAGGGACAAATACTCTGCTTCCTTTTTTGCGTGAATAAATAAAACCGCGAAAAAGCACTTGTCAGATTGTTTTTTGCATACTATAATAGAGTAGTTAGAGTATACAAAACTACAAAATTTAGAAAAACAAACATAAAACAAGGTGGAAGACATATGAGAGTAATTGCAGGTACAGCCAGAAGGTTGCCACTTGTTACACCAAAAGGAATGGAAACGCGTCCAACTACGGACCGTATAAAAGAAACTTTATTTAATATTCTCCAGAATGACTTGCCAGGCTGTCATTTTCTTGATTTGTTTGCAGGAAGCGGTGCTATAGGCATTGAGGCATTAAGCCGCGGTGCTGCAAAGGCTGTTTTTGTAGATAACAGCAAAGAAGCACTTTCGTGTATTCGTCAGAATCTGGAAAAGACGCATCTGGCAGACAGGGCAATAGTTATTGGTCAGGATTGTGCAGGTGCTATACATGCATTGGATGCAAAAAAAATGCATTTTGATATTATCTTTATGGATCCGCCCTATCAGCTGAATGCAGAAAAGGAAGTGCTCACTGCAATTGCTGACAGCAAAATAGCTGATGAGGATACGCAGATTATAATCGAAGCAACACTTGACAGAGAGTTTAGCGAGGATGAACTTGCTTGCTTTGATGTTGTTCGCGTAAAGGAATACAAGACAAACAAACATATTTTTTTGCAAAAAAGCAGTCGGGAGGCATAAGTCAGTATGGGAAAGACAATAGCAATTTATCCGGGAAGCTTTGACCCAGTGACACGCGGACATATGGATATTATCGAGCGTGCCAGTAAAACAGTTGATCATTTGATTGTTGGTGTGCTTGTAAACAGTGCAAAATCACCGCTGTTTACAGTGGAGGAAAGGGTTGCTTTGCTAAAGCAGGTGACAGCGCAATATCCCAATGTAGAGATTCGTTCCTTTGAAGGACTGCTTGTTGATTTTGCGCGTGCGAGTGGTGCACATATTTTAATCAGAGGATTAAGAGCAGTCACTGATTTTGAGTATGAACTTCAGATGTCACAGACAAATCGAAAGGTTGCACCAGAGGTTGATACGATTTTCTTTACAACCAGCCTGGAATATGCATACCTTAGCTCCAGCATTGTAAAAGAAGTTGCCCAGTACGGAGGCGATATAAGTGCATTTGTCGCAGAACCAGTTGAAAAGGCTATCAAGCAAAAGTTTTCACAAAGAAATAACAATAAATAAAAGTAAAAAAGCAGACGTTTGATATGACGTCTGATATAAAGGAGAAAATTAAAATGAGCAAAATTGAACAGTTAATTGGAGAAATTGAAGAGTTTATTGATGGCTGCAAGCTTCAGCCGTTTTCCAGCACAAAGATTGTTGTAGATAAGGCACAGTTAGAAGATCTTTTAGTAGAGCTTCGTCACCGCACACCTGATGAGATCAAAAAATATCAGAAGATTTTAAACAACAAGGATGCAATCATCAACGATGCAAAGCAGCAGGCAGAGGCTATTATCAGTGCTGCAAACGTTCAGACAAGCGAGATGGTTAACCAGAGTGAGATCACAAAGCGTGCTTATGCAAGAGCAAACGAAATCATCACACAGGCAACACAGCAGGCAAACGAAATTGTTAATAAGGCAATCGAGGATGCAAATGCACTTCGTACAGGTGCAATTGCTTATACTGATGATATGATGGGAAGTATGGAGCAGACTCTTGCACAGGGCTTAGACGGATTAAAGGAAAAGTATGAGGAGATGTTATCCACTATGAATACTACCGTTGAGACAATCAGTGCAAATCGTAAGGAGCTGCCAAAGGCAGAAGATGTAATCATCAGTGCCGCACCTGCAGATACGGCAGAAGAAGAGCAGTCTGAAGAAGAATAAAATTCAGGCTTATAGGCCGCTGCCTGATGCAGCGGTCTTTCCTTTTCTAAGTCTAAATAAGTCTAAATTTAACTATTCAGAAAAAGAAAACATAGACTGCTGCACAGCCCAAATAAAAAACGCACAAGTATGTAACGAAATATCGGAAAATCAGATTGCTGCCAGGCTTGGCGCACCTGAATATGAACACAGATTCCGCCAAAGCCAAGTAAAAAAAGACAGATGGCTGATTTGTAACGCAAAGAAAGTGTATTGAGGGAACTAATCTTGCTGATCCCAGTTGTCATTTCAAGCATTCCGATTAAGATCGTTTGGGCGGTTGATTGTGGTGTTACAATAGTTAAAAATTCAGAAAGAATCGAGAAAAACATTAAAAGTACACCGATTCTAACTAAAAGAAGCAGACAAGTATCGCAGATATCATTTAGCGAAGGCTCTGGTGCAGATGTTTCTTGTACATTTTTTTCAGTTGAAATACTGCGTTTTGCTACGGATTTTAAGAGAAAAAGAAGCGTGCACAGCAAAAAAGATGCGAAAAAAGGCAGATAGGCACATAAAAGAAAAACAAAACGCATTTTTGCAGGCAGCGCAAGCAAAGCAGATGCGACAAAGCCAGATAAAAATAGTGGGCTTGGCAGCTGAACAAAGCAAACAATCCACCGAGCTGTCCGCTTGGAGAGAAGTTTGCTGGCGTAAAGACCGCTGCATGTCAGAGCGCCCATCGGACTTCCGCACAAAAGTCCACTTAGAAAAGCCGTGCCAGCTGGAAAAGGAAGATGTTTTAATGCGGATTGTATGGACTTTCGGCTAATCAAAAATGATGCGGCAGCCATTGCAGGAAACAGAGCTGGCAAAACCTGCTTGTACCACAGCGAAAGACCTTTCGTGGCTCCGAGCGTACACAGTGCAGGATTATAAATTTAAAAATATTAGAAATACGGCAGAAAAAAGAGTAAGAAGCATACAGCCACCAGGCATTTATCTTGCTTTATTTTATGCCAACGATAAGAAAAACATGAGGTGTATATGGAATTACCAGTTTCATTTTTTAGAGAACATGAAAAAACTGCTGTCACCAGAGGAGTTTAATGCATACCTTGACAGCTACAGTGAGGAGCGTGTTTACGGTCTTCGTGTCAATACAAATAAGCTCACTCCAGAGGAATTTGAAAAAATATGTCCATTCGAGATTAAAAAGATACCGTGGATTGATAATGGTTATTATTATAGTGGAAAGGATAAGCCGGCAAAGGATCCTTATTATTATGCCGGTCTGTATTATCTGCAGGAGCCATCAGCAATGACACCGGCACACGTACTTCCTATTGAACCAGGTGATCGCGTGCTTGATATCTGTGCAGCTCCAGGAGGAAAGAGTACTGAGCTGGCAGCAAAGCTTAAGGGAAAAGGAGTTTTAGTAAGCAACGATATTAGTAATTCACGAGCAAAAGCATTATTAAAGAACCTTGAGTTGTTTGGCATTTCAAATGCTTATGTAATCAGCGAGGCACCATACAAGCTTGCAGAGCATTTTGAAGGATATTTTGATAAGATCCTTATTGATGCGCCATGTTCGGGTGAGGGAATGTTTCGAAAGGAACCTTCAGTTATGAAAAGTTGGGTTGAGCATGGAAATGACTATTTTGTCAAGCTGCAGCAGGAGATTACTTCATATGCATTAAAGATGCTTCGTCCAGGTGGTATGTTGCTTTACTCAACATGTACATTTTCACCGCTTGAAGATGAACAGATTGTGTCACGCATGCTTAAAGAAGATCCAGATTTAGAGCTTGTAGAGCCACAGTGGTATGAAGGCTTTGACCATGGTCATCCGGAATGGTCAGATAACAATCAAGAACTCACAAAATGTGTGCGTATTTGGCCGCATCGAATGAAGGGAGAAGGTCATTTCCTTGCACTCCTTAAAAAGAAGGGAGAGAGCAGCCGTCTAAAAGAAAGACAGACAGAAAAAGCCAAAATGCCACAGGAGCTTTTCGACTTTTTGCAGACCGTAAAGAAGCCGCTTGCGCTTGATCGTCTGGAGATTCGTCAGGAAAAAGTATTTGTTCATCCAGACTGCAGACGTGATTTAAAAGGTCTTCGTATAATGCGCTCTGGCCTGCTTCTTGGTGAGTGCCTGAAAAATCGCTTTGAACCAAGTCAGGCATTAGCAATGGCGCTTCGTGCAGATGAATATCCAAATGTACTTTATCTGTCAAGAGAGGATGATCGCGTAATTCGTTATTTAAAGGGTGAGACGATTGATTTAAAAGATGAAGAATCTGTAGAAAAGGGCTGGGTTTTGATTTGCGTAGACAATTATCCGCTCGGCTTTGGAAAGGCAGCAGGCGGATCAGTGAAAAATAAGTATCTTGCAGGCTGGAGGTGGATGTAATGGAGTGGCGTCTTGATAAGTTTTTGACACAGATTCCAGTGGGAACGCGCAGCCAGGTCAAGGATATGATCAAAAAAGGACGCGTTTGCGTAAATGGTGTGCACGCATCAAAACCAGAATTAAAGGTAGATCCAGAGAACGACAGCATTACGCTTGATGGAAAGAAGCTTTTTTATTATCAGTATGCATACTATATGTTAAACAAGCCGGCTGGCGTAATTACAGCAACCATGGATAAGAAAAAAGAGACTGTTCTTGATTTATTAGACGATAAGCGAAAGGATTTATTTCCAGTTGGACGCCTCGATATTGACACAGAAGGACTTCTTTTAATTACAAACGATGGGGAGCTTTGTCACAGACTTCTTTCTCCTAAGCATCACGTTGACAAATGTTATTTTGCAAAAACAGATCTTCCAATTCCGGCAGATGCTGTAAAAAAATTTGAAGAAGGCATATATCTTGGCGATTTCACATCAATGCCTGCAAAGTTGGAAATTATTGGAGATTGTGAGGCAAAGGTAATTGTTCAGGAAGGAAAATTTCATCAGGTAAAGAGAATGTTCGAGGCAGTTGGAGTAACAGTTGTTTATTTAAAGCGCCTTTCAATGGGAAGCCTTAAGCTAGACGAAACACTTGCACCTGGTGAGAGCCGCGCACTGACACAGGAGGAGCTTGAATGTCTGAAGGAAAGCTGATTGTGAAAAATGCAAAGGGTGTGATCTTTGATTTAGACGGCACACTTGTAGATTCAATGAATGTATGGAAAGAGATTGACGTCAGTTATCTGGGAAAGCATGGATATGATGTGCCAGATGATCTTCATGACGAAATTGAAGGAATGAGCTTTACAGAGACAGCTGCTTATTTTAAAAAGCGTTTCTGCCTGAAAGAGACGGTTGACGAAATTAAAGACTGCTGGAATCAGATGGCATATGAAAAGTATTGTCATGAGGTCGCATTAAAAACCAGGTGCAGCACCATTTCTTTCTTATCTTCATAAAAATGGATGCAAGATTGCCATTGCAAGCAGCAATTCACGCAAATTGATTCAGGCTGTATTAGAATCGCAAGGTATAGCATCATATTTTGAAGCTATAGTGACTAGCTGTGATGTAAAGGCCGGAAAACCAGCACCAGATGTTTATTTAGAAGCAGCGAAGCTTCTTAATTTGAATCCGTGTGACTGTGTTGTGTTTGAAGATATTCCGGCAGGAATCATGGCAGGAAAAGCGGCAGGGATGACTGTATTTGCAGTAGAAGATGAATTTTCAGAGCCGCTTCGCGAGAAAAAGCTTGCGCTTGCCGATGGATGGGTGAGAGATTACACAGAGCTTATATAAAATGGAGGACACAGTAGTTATGTTTCGAATAAAAAAAGGTCATCATGGCTATATCAAACGCAAGAAGCGCCTGCTGTTAGGAGAGGTACTTGGTCTTTTAATCGGCATTATAGGTCTTGTGGTGATTGGCGTTGTGACAACAGGAAGCCGCAAAAATCTGCTTACAGTTGTGGCTATGGTTTCAGTAATACCAATGGTAAATCAGCTTGTCATTTTGATTGCACTTTGGAAATATCAGCCGTGCCCAGATAATGAGTATGAGCAGGTGGCATCTATTGTAGGTAAAGGAATTTTGGACACTGAGCTTGTCATTACATCAAAAACAGATAAGTCATTTTTGCTTGACTATGCGTGTATTCATGAGAAAGGTGTCTTCTGCTATTGCTCTGATAAGAATGTATCAGAAAAAAAGACAGCTGAGTATATAAAGAGCTTTATGAAGGCTAATGACTTAAAGACGGATATATTTGTTATCCGTGACTGGAAAAATTATTTAAACCGCATTCGCGAGCTTGAGAAGTGGGATCGCGCCAGCTGTGATGAAAAGCTTCTTAAAATCGAAGGTGTGCTGAGAGGAATTGCCATATGAGACAATTGCAAATTCAGGCGGCAGAAGAAGGTCAGCGCTTAGACAAATATTTAAGCCGATATATGCCAGAGGCGCCAAAGAGCTTCTTTTATAAGATGCTTAGAAAAAAGAACATTACCTGCAACAAAAAAAAGTGTGATGGAAGCGAAAAACTCTGCGCGGGAGACTGCATTGAGCTATTTTTGGCAGAGGATACGATTGAAAAATTTCGTGGAAATACAGATGAAAAAAAAGCTTCCAGTATTCAGACACAGACTCAAAACGTATCGCTCTCACCAAAGAGCATTATATATGAGGATGATGATATATTGCTGATAAATAAAGCAGCGGGAGAACTTTCGCAGAAAGCATCGCCAAAAGATGTTTCCATGGTAGAAAAGGTCATTGGCTATGCACTTTCCACACAAAAAGTAACAAATGAGCAGCTGTTAGTCTGCCGTCCTTCTGTCTGCAACCGTTTAGACAGAAATACATCAGGATTAATTGCAGCTGGTTTTTCCATACGAGGTCTTCAGTTTTTATCAGAACAGTTTAGAACAAGAGATCTGCACAAATATTATATGGCGCTAGTGGCAGGCTGCGTAACCAGACAGCAAAAGCTTAAAGGATATCTGTATAAGGATGAAAAAACAAATAAAGTAGAGGTCCACGAGACACTTGAGGAATTTCCAGAGCATCTTAAAAAAGATGCACTTGCGATTGAGACTGTATATGAGCCAGTGGCAGCGACAAAGCAGGCAACGCTTTTAAAGGTGCTTTTAGTGACAGGACGTTCTCATCAGATTCGTGCTCATCTGTCAAGTATAAATCATCCAATCATTGGAGATTCAAAATATGGTGACAGCAGCATAAATGAGCAGTTTAGAAAAAAGGCAGGCACAAAGAGACAGCTTCTTCATGCATATGAGATGGTATTTCCTGTCTGTGAGGGTCATTTTTCATATCTATCCCAAAAAAGCTTTCAGGCACCACTTCCAAATGATTTTTTTAAGGCAATGGAGTATGCAAAAATCCATGACTGGAAGGAGTAATACGTATGCCAACATGGAAATCAAGAGGACTTAGAGGATCGGCATTAGAGGATATGATCAACTATACGATTGAGCAGTACAGCACAAAAAAGCTTGCGCTAATTCAGAAGATTCCGACTCCAATAAAACCAATCAATATTGATCAGGAGACGCGTCATATAACGCTTGCATATTTTGATCAAAAAAGTACAGTCGATTATATTGGTGCAGTTCAGGGCATTCCAATCTGCTTTGATGCGAAGGAATCTGCAGTTGATACCTTTCCACTGCAGAATATTCATGAGCATCAGGTAAAATTTATGCAGGCAATGGAAGAACAAAACGGAATTGCTTTTATTCTGTTGTATTACACGCACCGTCATGAAGCGTATTATGTGCCGCTTTCTGATATCGTCTCTTTCTGGAATCGCGGCAAAAATGGCGGAAGAAAGAGTTTTACATATGACGAGATCGATAAGACACTGCAGATTCCAATAAAAAATGGCGTGTTTTTACATTTTTTGGAGCAGCTTCAGCTTGATCTTTTGCGACATGCTGATGAGTCAAATGGAAATGGGACTTGACAAATGAAAGCTGCTTCGCTATAATCGTATTTAACATTCATAAATTACCATGGTAGCACGTTAACTTACTAAAGCAAACGAGCTGCAGGAAATGAGGAAAATATGGCAATCAGTTTACTGCACACACCGGAGGGTGTAAGAGATCTGTATAATGAAGAATGCGCGAAGAAGGAAACTGTAAGCGCAAAAATCGGAGCGGTTTTCCACCGTTTTGGTTATCGCAGCATCCAGACACCATCATATGAGTTTTTTGATATATTTAATAAAGACAGAGGTTCAGTTGCATCAAATCAGATGTTTAAATTTTTTGACCGCGACGGAAATACGCTAGTGCTTCGGCCTGATATTACACCGTCAATTGCAAGATGTGCGGCAAAATATTTCATGGATGAGGACATGCCAGTGCGTCTTTGTTATAATGGAAACATTTTCATCAACAACATGAGCTTGCGCGGAAGTTTAAAAGAGTCTACCGTAATGGGCGCAGAGATGATTAACGATACGACAACAGATGCAGATGCAGAGATGGTTGCTATGCTGATCCAGTCTCTTCAGGTCAGCGGTCTGACAGAGTTTCAGGTTGAGATCGGACAGGTCGATTTCTTTAATGGACTAGTAGAAGAAGCAGGCTTTAATGAGCAGGAGACAGACGAGCTTAGAACACTGATTGAGCAGAAAAACTATTTTGGTGTAGAGGAAATGCTTTCGGCAAAAGAGCTTCCTGAACAGTTAAAGCAGGCACTTCTTTCTATGCCAAAGCTGTTTGGAGGCATCAGCCAGATCCATGAGGCAGCGTCTCTTACAGATAATGATAAGGCGCTCAGCGCAATATATCGTCTTGAAAAGCTGTATAAGATTCTTGCTTCCTACGGACTGGAAAAATATATTACGTTTGATCTTGGTATGCTTGGCAAATTTCAGTATTATACAGGAATCATTTTCAAGGCATATACATATGGAAGCGGAACACCTATTGCAACGGGCGGCCGTTATGACAAGCTGCTTTCCCAGTTCGGAAAGGACGCACCATCTATCGGCTTTGGTATTTATGTAGATGAGTTGTTGATGGCTATGTCAAGACAGCAGATTGATATTGACACTGATTATCTTGGAACAATTCTTCTTTATGAGAGAAGTCAGAAGGATCTTGCCATTCGTCTTGCAAATGTATTAAGAGCAGATTCCTCAGTTACGCTTATGAAAAGTTTTATGAAAGACAATTGATGACTACATTGCGTATGCGAAGAGAAGCGGTATTGGTGGTATCTTTTATATTGATGAGGAAGGAAAATATGTTGAGGTTATAAATGTACTTACAGATGACCGCAAACGACATTTGCTTTCTGATTTGATTGGAGAAGAAGCATAAGAAGGAGAATACGCTTTATGAGATATATTACATTTGCGCTTGCAAAGGGTCGTCTGGCAAAAAAAGCAATGGAGATGCTGGAGCTTGCTGGCATTACATGCGAGGAGATGAAGGACGAGACAAGCCGTAAGCTGATTTTTGTAAATGAAGAGCTAAAATTAAAATTTTTCTTGGCAAAGGCATCTGATGTTCCGACATATGTGGAATATGGTGCAGCTGATATTGGTGTAGTAGGGAAGGATACCATCCTTGAAGAAGGACGAAATCTATATGAGGTGATGGATCTTGGCATTGGCAAATGCCGTATGTGCGTGGCTGGCCCTGCATCGGCAAGAGAACGCCTTAAGCACCATGAACTGATTCGTGTGGCCTCAAAATATCCGGTCATCGCGAAGGATTACTTCTATAATAAGAAGCATCAGACAGTTGAAATTATTAAGCTGAATGGTTCAGTCGAGTTGGCACCAATCGTTGGTTTGTCTGAGGTTATTGTAGATATAGTTGAGACAGGAACGACGCTTAAGGAAAACGGACTAGAGGTATTAGAGGAGATTTGCCCGCTGTCAGCCCGTGTGGTTGTAAACCAGGTTAGTATGAAGATGGAAAACGAGCGAATCAATAAGATCTTAGCCGGTTTTAAGACTGCGATTGAAAAAAGAAAATAGCAGACAGAGAGGATGGAGCATACATGAGAATCGTTAAGCTTAGCAAAGAATCAAAGGAAAATTTGTTAGCAGATCTGTTAAAGAGAGATCCGAACAACTACGGACAATATGCCGATACTGTACAGGCAATTGTAGATGATGTGAAGGCGCGCGGTGATGAAGCGTTGTTTGAATATACCGAGAAGTTTGACAAGGTTAAAGTGACAAAGGACACCATTAGAGTGACTAAAGAAGAGATTGACGAGGCACTTAAACAGGTCGATCCAAAGCTGATGGAAGTAATGGTAAAATCTATGAAGAATATCCGCGCATTCCATGAAAAGCAAAAGCAGCTCTCATGGTTTGACACGACACCAGACGGCACGATTCTTGGTCAGAGAGTTACACCGCTAGACAGTGCAGGTCTTTATGTTCCGGGCGGAAAGGCTGCATATCCGTCTTCTGTTTTAATGAATATCATTCCGGCAGAGGTAGCAGGCGTAAATCGTATTGTTATGGTGACACCTCCTGGCAAGGACGGAAAGGTTAATCCAGTCACTCTGGCAGCAGCTCACATTGCGGGTGCAACAGAGGTTTATAAGGTTGGCGGTGCGCAGGCAATTGCCGCACTTGCATTTGGTACTGAGTCTATTCCGAAGGTAAATAAGATTGCAGGCCCTGGAAATATTTATGTTGCGCTTGCAAAGAAGGCTGTATATGGTCATGTCAGCATCGACAGCATTGCCGGACCTAGTGAGATCATGGTTCTTGCAGATGAGAGTGCAAATGCAAAGTTCGTTGCAGCAGATCTTTTGTCACAGGCAGAGCATGACGAGCTTGCCTGCGCTATTCTTGTTACAACTAGCATGAAGCTTGCCGAGGAAGTATCAAAGCTGACAGAAGAATTTATCGCAGGATTATCCAGAAAAGAGATTCTGCAAAAGTCCATTGATAATTATGGTTATATTCTTGTAGCAGATTCTATGGACGATGCAGTAGACGTAGTAAATGAAATTGCACCAGAGCATCTTGAAATTCAGACAATAAATCCATTTGAGACGATGACACAGGTACGAAATGCTGGTGCGATTTTTATGGGAGAGTACAGCAGTGAGCCGCTTGGCGACTACTTTGCAGGACCAAACCATGTTCTTCCGACAAACGGAACGGCAAAGTTTTTCTCACCGCTTGGCGTAGATGCCTATGTAAAGAAATCAAGTATTATTTATTACTCCAAGAAGGCATTAAAGCCAGTCAGCAGGGATATTATTCAGTTTGCAGAAAGCGAATACCTGACAGCGCATGCTAATTCCATCCGTGTTCGTTTTGAAGACGACAAAGAGTAATCGGGTATCAAAAGGAGAGGAAACTATGCAGCAGCGAATCGGTACTATTACAAGAAATACAAAAGAAACACAAATTAATCTGACCATAAATTTGGATGGCAGCGGAAAGGCAGATATTTCTACAGGGATTGGCTTCTTTGATCATATGCTAAACAGCTTTGCACGTCATGGTCTGTTTGATTTGACAGTAAAGGCAACTGGTGATCTTGAGGTCGATTGCCATCATACGATAGAGGATGTCGGCATTGTGCTTGGTCAGGCGATAGCACAGGCAGTAGGCGACAAAAAGTCTATTTGCCGCTATGGAGACTGCATTCTTCCTATGGATGAAGCACTTATTCTCTGCGCAATTGATTTATCAGGCAGACCATATCTGGGCTATGAAGCATCAATTTCATCAGAGCGCGTGGGAGGATTTGATACGGAGATGGCAAAAGAATTTTTCTATGCTATTTCATATTCGGCATCAATGAATTTGCATATTCGTCAATTGGCAGGCGAGAATAGCCACCATATCATAGAAGGCATGTTCAAAGCCTTTGCAAAGGCACTTGACAAAGCAACAATTGAAGATCCGCGCATTACAGATGTACTTTCAACAAAGGGAAGTCTGTAAGGAAGGATGGTAAAGCTAATGGCAGGTGAAATTATAAACGAGAATGAATTTGTGGCAGTTCCATTTCAGGCAGAGATTTCATGGAACGAGCTAAAAAAGGATGCATCTGGACTTGTCCCGTGCATAGTACAGGATTATAAAACAGGTCAGGTACTAATGTTAGCCTACATGAATGAAGCAGCATATCTTGAGACAGCCGCAACAGGAACTATGTGCTATTATAGCCGCAGCCGCAAAAGCAGATGGCTAAAAGGCGAAACAAGCGGTCATTTTCAATATGTGAAATCTCTTTATGCAGATTGTGATAAGGATACGCTTTTAGCAAAAGTAGCACAAAAAGGAGCAGCATGTCATACAGGGTCGTATTCATGCTTCTTTAATAAAATTACAGAATAAATATAAAAATAGCGCTGGGTAGCTTGGCGCTATTTTTTATTTTGCCTGGAATTTTGCAATACGATTGTACAGAACGCAAAAAACGTGGTAAAATAGGACAAGAAAAACAAGATTGGAGAAAATGACTATGGAAAAAGACATGTTCGGCGTAAGCCGCCTTAAAGTAAATCTACATATGCACACGACACTTTCTGATGGCTCAAAAACACCAGAAGAAGCGGCAGAAATTTATAAAAAAGCAGGATATGATGTAGTTGCGATTACAGATCATTGGATTCATCGTGATAGTGGAGAGATTGGCGGTCTGCGTATTTTATCAGGAGCTGAATATAATATTGGCGGAGGCGATGCCAGCACTGGTGTATACCATATTCTTGGTATCGGATGCAGCAAAAAGCCAAATCTGACACAGGAGGCAGGACCACAAAAGATTATTGACGAGGTTCATCACTGCAGCGGAATTGCCATATTGGCGCATCCGGCATGGTCATTAAATACGGCACAGCAGGCAGCAGCACTTAGTGGTGTGGACGCTACTGAAATTTTCAACTCTGTATCTGATGAGGGTGAGTCCTCACGTCCATATTCTGGTGATTTTGTTGATACAGCAGCATGCCAGGGCTTATTTTATCCGTTGGTTGCAGATGACGATACGCATATGTATAACTGCGACGAGACAAAGGCGTGGATTATGCTTGAAGCCAAGATTACAGATTCAGATGAGGCGCTACTACAGGCAATTAAAGAAGAAAAGTTTTACGCAACGCAGGGACCAGAGATTCATATTAGAAGAAATGGCGATGAGATAACAGTACTATGCTCACCAGTCAGCCGCATTTCCTTCTTTTCCAATGCCGTATGGGCGCCAGAGCGTGGTCATAGAGGAACAGGACTGACAAAAGCAGTATGCCATGTACAGCCATGGGAGAAATTTATACGTGCAGAGGTAACAGACGAACAGGGAAGAAAGGCTTGGAGTAAGGTGATTAGGCTGTAAGGGCTGTATTTGAGGTAGGAGTTACGATTGAAAAAGGAACAGAAAGGGAATTTACGTATGCCAAATCAGTTTTTAACAAATTACACAGAAGTTACATTTCTGAATAAATTAAAGGATAATCTGAGACATTGTAACTCTTTCGACTTTTCTGTCAGCTTTATAAAAAGAGCAGGGCTAATTTTACTATATAAGGATATTGAAGCTGCGCTTGAGAGAGGCTGCAAGGGAAGAATACTTACGTCCACTTATCAAAACTTTACAGATATTGAATCTCTTAATAGTTTTTTTGCATTGATGGGAAAATGTCCGAATTTTCAGTGCCATTTAGACTATGACAGTTTTCATGACAATGGATATGTAACATTAGGATATCATTCAAAAGGTTATTTATTCGAATTTGATGGTCATAGAGAATTGATTGTCGGTTCCTCGAATATTACAAGATATGCGCTTTTGAAAAATATAGAGTGGGATGTGGCAGTGTCTGATCACTATGAGTCTGGGGTATATGATGAGGCGAAGAAAGAATTTGAAGAAAAGTGGGCAGCAACAGAGCTTCTTGATAATAAATTAATCAAGAAATATTCAACAAAACTAAATTATGCGGTTGAGCGCTGGGATATGGATTATGATTTGTCGGTATCAAAGATAAAACCAAACTATATGCAGAAAAAGGCTTTAAAAGAACTGAACAGATATCGGGCATTGGGTGTTAATAGAGCACTTACAATTGCTTCTGCCGGCAGTGGAAAAACTTATTTAGCAGCCTTTGATGCATTAAATTTTAATCCTAAAAGACTGCTCTACATTGTTCATGAAGGCTCCATTTTGAAAAAGTCCTTGGAAACTTTTCAGGAGGTGTTTGGTAATCAGGCGAAATATGGGATCTACAGTGGTACAAGCAAAGAATCATGTGCTGATTTTGTGTTTGCTACTAATATTACGATGAGTAATACGCTAGATTTATTCGAAAAGGATGAATTTGATTATATTGTTATTGATGAATGTCATCATGCTACTGCACAAACGTATAAGAAGATTATTCAATATTTTGAACCTGAGTTTTTGCTAGGACTTACGGCAACGCCAGAACGTCTGGATAACCAGGATGTGTTCGAGTTATTTGATCATAACGTTCCATATGAATTAAGACTTCGCGATGCGATTGCAAATGATTTAGTAGTCCCATTTAAATATTATGGAATACGTGATCAGCTTGTTGATTATGGACTATCAAGTAATGAAGAGCGCAGAATGATTGCACAGCTGGCAAAAGAAGATCATTGTGATTTCTTGTCAGATCAGATTGAGAAGCACCGACCAAAGGGAAAATTGAAGGCACTGGCATTTTGCCGCAATGTAACGCATGCGCGTATGATGTGTGAAGCACTTGGAGAACGATACAAAACGGCATATTTGACTGGACGCAATGATATCGGAGAGCGTATACGTGCATATAATGATCTGCAGGATGACACGAAAGGTCTTGAAATTCTATTTACAGTTGATATTTTAAATGAGGGAGTTGATATTCCAGGTGTCAATATGGTTTTATTCCTTAGACCAACGGAATCAACAACAATTTTTATTCAGCAGCTTGGACGAGGATTACGTAAATATCCAAATAAAGAATATGTTACTGTCCTAGATTTTATTGGCAACAGCTATAAGAGAAGTGTTCAGATAGCCTTTGCGCTAGGTTCATTGGCAGAAAACTTTGTAATGGAAAAACGACTTATGGCATCTCTTGTAAAGGATAATTTTACTGCGCTTGGATTGACTGATTATGGTGTAGAGATTCACATTGATGATCTAAGTAAAGAGGAAATTTTAGCTTATATCGATAAGGAAAATTTCAATGCAATTAAGTATCTGAAGCAGGATTATTGGAATTTTAAAAAATATATTGACGCAGAATTTTATCCGAAGCATGTCGATTATATCAATAACGATTGTGCTCCTGACTTGATTCGTTTCATGAGTGTAAAGACGCAAAATAGAAAAAACTGCAGCTATTACAACTTTCTTAAGGGTATCGGAGAAGAGAATCTTCCGCTATTTACAGAGAGACAAATAGCGTTTGCCAATTATTTATCTGGTCTTTTGCCACTTGTGAGGGTTCATGAATACCAAATTGTAAAATATCTGCTTACTGGTCAGAAAACTTATCAGGAATTAGAAACATATTTGAAAGAGACAATAGCTGAATTTGCCGAAGAACAGTTGAATCATGCTTTGAAATATTTACAATTTACAAAGTATGATGAATCGGATAATAACATTGCTCTTGATGTTGCGATTGATGATCAGTTTTTGGAATACATAGAAGATTTAATCGAATATGGACTGACAAGATATATGATTGATATTGGAAGTGAGACAGGATTTAAGCTATGGCAGACATATCGCATGGATCAGGTACAACTAAAGCTTTTGAAAAATCCAGCAAATAATCAGGTTGGAACTTACTACTATGATGATTATGTCGTAATATTTGCATCTTTGAAAAAAGATCTCGATGAAGCGGATAAGCTAAATTATAAAGATAAGTTTCTCCAGTCCGACTTGTTTCAGTGGGAAAGTATGAATAGCCTTCCACAATCTCATTTGGAAAAGCTTATTCATAGTAAATTTGCCTATGTATTTATCCGAAAAGTAACAAGTGAGAATGGTCTTGTATTGCCGTTCACATATGTTGGAAAGGGAAAGCTTACAAATCCACGAAAGACAAGCGGTGGCAATGGAACGTATCTTTTTGATATTCAGATGGAAAATATGTTGCCAGAGTACTTACAGTATGATTTTGGATTAACAAAGGAGTAAGATAGGAGGTACAGTATGCCATTACAAATTATAATGATTCAGCGCAGAAAACCCCGGCCGTTCGCAAGAACGTCCGAGGGATGAATGCGCCAATTACAAACAACGCAACCATCATTCCAACAGGGTTTTCTTCTGGAATTGTTGGTTTTTCTTGGCCTGATGTTCTTCAGAACGCTGTGATTCGATGTATTGCTTTACTGTTTCAAGAGAAACACTTCCGGTAGTTGCGATAAAGTAGCTGCGGCTCCAGAATGAGGTATCGTCCCCATAGATATACTGTTTAATCTGTTCCGGAAAACGCTTGCGCATCTCTCTGGATAACTGAGTCTTGATGCTTCTTACAAAGACGGATATGTTGGTATTCGGTGGCAGTGATACCAGCAGGTGGATATGATCTCTGTCTGTCTCTGCGGATAAAACTTTTCCACGGAACTGCTCTGCCATATGATTCGAAAATTCTTTCATGGCAGCACTCATTTCGTCGTTAATCACAGGCTTTCGGTAATGTGTGACGAAAATCATATGATAGGTAAGACAGTAAACACAATGCTGTCCCCTGTTGTACCCGTCTTTCTTTACTTTGTCCTTTTGGTCTTTGTTAACACCATTCTTATTTGTTCTCATAATAGTACCTCTCTCGTTTTAAAATAAAACAATTCAAAAAGCTCATATATTTCTTGATTTTACCTATATTTTATCGTATAATATAAGTGTAGTCAACTACATTCTCACGTTTTTAAAAAGGAGGGTCTTTTATGCATACCATATCAATCTTTGTGGATCAGAACAGGATGCCAAAGCTGGCATCTTATTTCGAGTGCCAGACTCACCTTGCAAAAAACCTGCGAAATTCAGCAAACTTTATTCTTCGTAACCTGCGTACCGGATTGAAAAAAAGATCCGGTTGACCGCACTTCCAATGAAAATGAGGTCATAAAGACTGTACGTATCGGCATTGAGATGGCAAATGAAAAGCTTCAGAAAGATGTTGACCGACTCACGAAGCAGCTGCAGAGTCTGCCTGCAAGCGACCCGGCCCGCACAAAGATCCAAAAGCGCATCGACAACAAACAGAAAAACCATCCGATCATGCCAACGTCCGATCACTGGATGCTCACATATGAGACATTGGATGCGGTGATGAAGAATACAAAGAATCCTGACTACTATGCGATGCCGTCACAGGCAAACCAGCAGGTGCTTCGAAAAGTCCTCAAAGACTGGAAATCACACTTTGAACTGTTGGCATCGTATCGTCAAAATCCCGGAAAATTTAAGGCACAGCCAAAGCAGCCGGGATATATCAGGA
>ENA-OPYX01000477-OPYX01000477.1-human-gut-metagenome-genome-assembly--contig:-NODE-477-length-23388-cov-4.636301_pt1 | contig 23388 bp, 29 predicted proteins | sample MGYA00242639_ERZ504486 | MGnify/ENA primary metagenome ERZ504486 (study PRJEB26092, sample SAMD00036296) | human gut metagenome | host: Homo sapiens | study: EMG produced TPA metagenomics assembly of... | reverse complement strand
CCACGAAGCTGTCAAGGGCGAGGACGGAAGCCGTGAGCAGGAAGTAGAAATCTACTACCGCTTCATCGGCAAAATCGACTGACCTTTCTTTTTTACCCAACAATATCTTTAATTAAGGGAGACGGGTAACTATATGCCAGACATTGAAATGCTCCAACTACTTGCAAAGGAATTTAATGTTAGCATAAATGAATTGTTGGCTGGACAAAAGATGTCAGACGAAGAGTTTCGGAAAAATGCAGATGAAAACATAATTGCTGTTTCAAAAGAAAGTGCATTCTCGTTTGAGGAAAGAAAAGCATATTTCAAAAAGAAATGGCGTAAGGAGCATATATCACTTTTTGTTGTTTTATTGTTAATTCTAATTGTCGCTTTTGTATTGCCATTTGTTGTCAGTAAACCATGGTTTGTTGGATTAGTGCCATTGATAGCATTTATTGAATATGCTTACCAGAATAACAGAATGATGATTTATGTAGAAAACTGTCTTTATAAGTGAGATAGTCAATATCCTGTTTAAGATTATTTTTACAATTAAAAAATATTATAATCCGATTGTTTTTCTTAAATGAAAGTCAATCGGATTTTTATTTGCGGAGGTGATTCAATGAGTGCTACCATAGGCGCGGCACTGAAGAAAATAGCAGTTGCTCTGCTGACGGATAAAAAGATAATGAAAACAATAGGCGGTATAATAATCGGCATAATCATAATTGTGGTTATGCCGATTGTTGCTGTGGTGTCCGTTTTTAACGGCAGTATGGATATTGATACAGACAAGCTTAGCCAGTCCATACAAGAAAATATCTCAGCAGAGCAGATGGAAAATCTACAGCTTATTAACGACACAATGACAGAGGTTGAAAATCAACTGAAAAATAAAAAGTTGTCCGACTATAACACACAGGCAGAGGTTATCTATCTGTTTTCTCTGTCCGATAAATCAGAGGATGAGGACTTTGTAAAGAACTTCGTTTCCTGTTTCAAGAAAAATCAGTCTGATGAGGATTTGATAAAAACCGTCAATCAGAAATTCGGAACGGAGATAAAGTATGACGAGTTCCAAAAGATGATGCAGTCAATCAAGGGAGCGGAAATCAGTACGGCAGGCTTAATATAACACCTATGATTAATCCGATAAGTGAATTACCTCAAGATAAAGCAGCATTTTTTGAATTTGTAAAAGCATAAATATATTCACAACAGCCGAAGTAGAAAATACTTCGGCTGTAATTACAATATATAGATTTTAAAAACATAAAATTTAATAATCTACTCCCTCTTGCTTTATCATATTATCTTCAATTTTATAGTGTTTGGTAATTTCCATATTATCGGCAACCCATAGTGCTAAATCGCCCGAAGAAAGATCTGCATCGTCATCAAAAGCTCCGCATACGGAAAAGTCGTCATCACGGTAGCAATTAATAGCTTTGTAGGTTTTATCTATAATTACATAGGAATATTCTACCGCAATAATCTTTCCGTTCTTACCGTTATATTCACTGAAAGTAAAATCAGTTGCCCATTTTTTATCATTCCATGACTCTGGCATTGTAACATCCGGTGTACTTATACCGTCAACAAGTATATTAAAGTAATCCATAATGCTTTCAGGAGTTTCAAAAGTAACGTCCGGGAAACTGTCTATTACCTTCCCTATATTTATATATTCAATGTTATCGCAAATTAAATCTTTAATACCATCATATTTGCCACTAAATAAATCTTTATAAGCTTGTTTATATTTGTCATCTATTGGCATTAGTGATGGAATGATATAGTTATCTATACTTAATTTGTAGGGAGAAATATTTTCGCTGGCATTTGTTTTGTTTGCATCAGGACTAAAACAAGCAATAGATGTATAATTCTGAGCGTATAATTTCCAGTTTGAAGGAATATCAAGTGAAAAAGTTATATAATCACCTTCGCTGTTTTCCGTCACAGTTTTTGTTTCTATATCAGGCTTAATAATTGTATTGTTCTGCTGACAGCCTACAAGCAAAATCATAAGTACGATGGATATTATTGCTGATAAGATTTTGTATTTCATTTGTATGCTCCTATTATATATTTCAATATAAAATTACTTGTTACTTGAGATTTTTGATTATATTCATTTGAAATTACTAAATTGTGATAATTATTATAACTCTTGTATTACTTTTTGTAAAGTAATAATAAAATATATTTCAAACTTCATTATGTTAATGTTGTTTCTAACGAAAAAGCACGCAAAACTCAGCAATGAATTAAAGAAACTGCTAAAATTACTAATAGGAATGAAAATGATATTGTTAAATAAAAAATAATTTGAATCAAAGTGGTTTTCTAATAGCTAATAAGGAAGAAAGTGTTAGAGTATGAGCTGTTATATAAGTCGTACTTTCTTTGCCTACAAATAATTAATTAAATATCAAATATGTGGAGGTAAAATCAAAATGAAGAAAACAAGCGTAAACATAATGTACGATGATGAAAAGCTGAATGCAATCAGGCTGTATATGTCACAGCGTGATTTGGATTTCAAGGTAGAACTTGAAAAATCTGTGGACGCTCTGTACGCAAAATATGTCCCTGCAAATGTCAGGGAGTTCATTGATATGAAAGATTCACAGGTGAAAACACCCAAGCCTAAAAAGCCAAAGCCACAGGAAGAAAATACCGAGGTGGTAACTTGAAAAATCAAAACTTCGGAATAGAAATTGAAATGACCGGCATCACTCGCAGTACTGCGGCGAAAGTGATTGCCGGTTATTTTCATACAGACGCAACTCATGTCGGCGGTTGCTACGATGCGTATTCTGTCCGTGACAATGACGGCAGGATGTGGAAGATTATGCGTGACGCAAGTGTCCATTGTGAAAACCGTTCAGGACAGAATGCAAGCTCTCTGTACTCGGTAGAGTTTGTCACTCCCATTTGTAACTATGATGATATAGAAACTATACAGGAACTTGTCAGAAAGCTTCGTGGTGCAGGAGCGAGAGTCAATTCAAGCTGTGGTCTCCATTGCCATATAGATGCGTCAAGACATACTCCTAAAACACTTCGCAACATAGTAAACATTATGGCGGCTAAAGAGGATTTGCTCTACAAGGCATTGAAAGTGAATGTGTCAAGGGAACATTACTGTCAGAAGATGGACACACGTTTCCTTGATGAAATCAATAACCGTCCTCCGATGTCAATGGAGCAGATAAAATCAATGTGGTATGACGGCGAGGATTACAGTTACAGACATTATGATGATACTCGCTACCACGTACTGAATCTTCACAGCGTGTTCTACAAGGGTACGATTGAATTTCGTCTATTCAATTCCACTTTACACGCAGGAGAAGTAAAGTCAGCGATTCAGCTTTGCCTTGCAATCAGTCATCAGGCTTTAATTCAGAAGTCAGCAAGACACGCTAAAACTCAGTCGGATAATGAAAAGTACACTTTCAGAACTTGGCTTTTGAGATTGGGCTTGATAGGTGACGAGTTCAAAACAGCTCGTCATCATCTTCTAAAAAATCTAGATGGCAACATTGCATGGAAAGATCCTGCACAGGCTGAAAAACAAAAGGAAAGGCTTGCTCAAAAACGAGCCGCAGAACTTAATAACACAAACGAAAATATAAATATCAACGAACCCGAAGTCAATCCTGCTTCAAATGATGAGCAGGAAGATACTTCGGGTTTTGCTATGAGTATGTAAGGAGAGAAATCTATTATGAGTAAAAAATTATACATTGCTTATGGGAGTAACCTCAATCTTAAACAGATGAAATACCGTTGCCCCACAGCCAAACTTGTGGGAAAGGGTATAGTCGAAAATTACGAATTACAGTTCAAAGGTATGCCTCACTGTTCCTATGCGACAATCGCACCTTGCGTCGGTAAGTCCGTTCCCGTTGCACTGTGGGAGCTTCAGCCGAGAGATGAAAAACTGCTTGACCGCTACGAGGGCTATCCCTCTCACTACTTCAAGCAGGACTTGCCTGTGAAATTGAATAGCGGTTCGGAATTGACTGCAATGGTTTACATTATGAATCTTAAGCAGCAGTTCGGATTGCCCGGTGCAAGCTATTACGATACAGTATCGCAAGGCTATAAGGACTGCGGTTTTGATTTAAAAGTATTAAACGAAGCCGTGAATGACAGTGCGGAGAAATTCTACGAAAGCCTTGAACAGAACAATCTGTTTGATTCACCTGATGAAGATGAAAATATGGGAATGGGTGGTATGAGTTTATGAACGAGAGAAAGAAATTGAAAAAGCAACTCGTCAATAAATATATTTTCAAAATGTATTTGTCTGTGAACGAAGTCAAGAAAATACTTTCTGAAAATCCAAAGGACAAGCACGACACTCTCTTTGCTTCACTCACAGTCGGCTGTGTAAAAATCAACGCCGTAGTATTTCCTACTCCCGATAAAATGCTCCTCGGATTTGATATTCTTGTAAAGGACACACCCGAGAGCGAAGAATGGATTTGCTATGACACTTTGAGTGATGAAATCAAATTATCCCCTCGCAGTATAGAACAATCAATGTTTGATATTCTGAATCGTGAAGTCAAAGCGTACGGACTGTCATATACCGAGTGCAATTTTGAAGTGATAAACGGCAAAGTGATTAAGTAATGAATATCGGCGGTATTCTCGCCACATTCGCCTCGTGTCGGCTTTTAAAGGAGAAGTCGGAAAAGTATCCGAAATCGAATAAAAGTCGAAATCGGGCGGTTTGTGGCAAGGTGTGAAAAATCGAAGTTACGGCAATTTGGGCAGTTTTTCAAGGGTGGAATTTTAAGCAGGAGAAAGACACGGGGTTGCAGTCGCTCCCTCGTGTCGGTTCACGGCAGACGGCAACGCCGGCTGACATGCGGTTTTTCGCACTTTTCAGCCTCAAAAATCCATAGGGGTTAATTTTCAGCCTTGGGGTTGTACTTGTGGATTTAACTGCCTGATTTGCCGAATAGAATGCCAAAAATAAAGGAGTTGCAACTGTGGGTTGTGACAAAACAGGAGGTTTTGCACTTGAATGAAACGGATAACAGAAAAGAAGTTAAGCGGAAATTTGCACTGTGGATAAAGCAGTCAACAATTGATATGGTCGAGGGTATTTATAAGGAAGATAACTGCTCCAGTCGCAGTGAGTTTATTGAAAAGGCAATCATTTTCTATGCAGGCTATCTCTCGTCAAACGACAACAGCGAGTATCTTCCCAATGTGGTTACTTCAACCTTGAAATCAATCGTTGCCGAGAGTGACAACCGAATGAGTAGATTGATTTTTAAGTTGGCGGTTGAACTTGCAATGACAATGAATATTATTGCTTCATCACAGGATATAGACAAACTGACACTTACAAAGCTTCGTGGCGAGTGCATCAAGGAAGTCAAACGACTCAATGGTTCGTTTTCCTTTGACGACGCATACGACTGGCAGAAAGGATAATTATATGTGGCAAAGTTAGTTACAAAGTTTAAATATCTCAAGCCGAACCGTAAAGTTAGTGCAGGCGGTTATGCAAAATATATTGCCACCCGTGAGGGAGTTGAGAAGTTTGACAGCTCGCAAAAGTTTGCTTCTGCAACAGAAAAACAGAAGCATTTAATTGAAAAAATTATAAAAGATTTTCCCGACAGCAAGGATATGTTTGAGTACGCTGATTACCTTGAAAAGCAAAATCAAGGCTCGGCATCTGATTTTATCTCAAGAGTTATGGAAGATTACGCCTACGAAATTTCAGGCATAAAAGCTTATGCGGAATACATCGCTACACGCCCCCGTGCTGAAAGATTCGGCTCACACGGTCTGTTTACCGACGACGGTGTGCAGGTTCAGTTGAGTAAATTAACGGAAGAACTTGACAAACACAAGGGTAATATCTGGACTGCGATAATTTCTATTCGCAGAGAAGATGCACAACGGCTTGGCTTTAATACCGGAGCTCGGTGGAGAGATATGCTCCGCACACAGACAGAAGCACTTGCTAAAAATCTTAAAATCCCAATGCAAAATCTTCGTTGGTATGCAGCGTTTCACAACGAATCCCACCACCCTCACGTGCATTTGATTGCATATTCAACGGTTGAAAATGAAGGCTATCTCACGCAAAAGGGAGTTGAAAATCTGCGTTCATCGTTTGCAAAAGATATTTTTCAGCAAGATTTATTGTGCATATATGAAAGGCAAACCGAACACAGGGATAAGCTCCGTGCTGAGGCTCGTGACATTGTAGAGGATTTAGTTTCAAAAATCAACTCTGAAATATATATCAGCGCGTCAATTCAGAATAAGCTGTTGAAACTTGCAGATAGGCTTTCAAAAACGAAAGGCAAAAAGGTTTATGGTTATTTAAAGCCCGATGTAAAGGCGTTGGTTGATTCTATCGTTGAAGAACTGGCGAGTGATGACAGAATTAAAAAACTGTATGACCTGTGGTACGAGCAAAAAGAAAACACAATACGAACCTATACGGACGAGATGCCGCAAAGAATTCCGCTCGTGGACAACAAGGAATTTAAATCAATCAAGAATGCAATAATCAAGGAAGCTATGAAATTGAATATCACCGAGGATGAAATTGAGAAAAGTGAGAATACAGACGAAGAACCTGTTTCAAACCTCTTGGAATATGAAGAAAACACCTCTGCCGAATCAGTCTTTGATTCAAGCAGAGGTGTTCTGTATCCTCATTATTCAATTAAAACCAACCGAAACAGCGTTGCAGTTTCTTCTCTTTATCTACTGCGCTATCTCTGTAACATAATTCAAAATCAATTAAGATTTGAAGAAAGGCAGAAAGTACAGAGGACAGATAAAAAATTACAGCAGAAGATTAATGATAAAAAGCAGGCTCAGGGGTTAAAAATGTAAGTTCAATAAACTGGAATTTGTGATTCCTCTTAACGATAACTGGACTTTGAAACTCTAACAATTGGTTCCGTACCCAGTAATGCCTTTGAAATAGTTAATATATCATTTTTATTTAACAAACATTTCGGTCCTATGCATATTTCTACAATAGAATCAGGATTAAATTTTAATCTTACAAACTCCGTAATATCACAATTTCCAATAGTTCTAAAATCATGCTTCAATGTTTTGGATTCCCATTTTTCTTGAAATGCACCATAACAATTTATTATCTTTTCAAATTTCATATCATCACAATAAATTAAGCGAACTTCCGCTTCCTCCTCAAAAGCTGGATTTTTGTATTTTGCAAGTACTGGAATTAGTTCATGTAAAAATACTTCTATTTGCATTTTCTTATCAGTAATATTATTTCTACGAATTACTGTCCCTATTGTATCAGCTACAATTTCGACATCACTTTCTCTTTCATTTTCAACTATATTATTGGTATATTCTATGTTTTCAATCCAAAAGTTGTCCGCAATCACTAACTTGTTTAAATCAAAACCAATCGAAACTCCTCTTCCATCATCTGCATATGCTCTCCACTGGCTTAATAAATCTTGCTTTTTAGAGAAACATGAAATATAAACACTCCTCTGTCCTTTGAAATTAAGACAATTTAATAAATCATCAAAAGAAAACTTTAATCCTGAACGTATCCTCATTCTTTCAAAGACTGAGTCAAAAGCATCTTCTTTATTATCATCATTCAACCTGTCCAAATACCACCTTATTTCTAATTTATCATTCATTTTCAATGGATCAGAAAGATATATTTCTTTATTTTTTAAGATGGTCAAAAAAGTGTCCAATGAGCAATAATAATATCCTATCATCAAATACCTCCCTAGCGACTACAAATTCCGATTTATCAATCTGTTATTTTACAATTATCATATCATAGACAAATAAAATTGTCTATCAAAAAATCAGCCTACCACCAAGAAATAACTGCACCCAAACGCTGATAGGTGCCACCTGTCACAGTGATAAGAGAAGAATTACCCACTATAAGATCTTACAGCAGAAAGAAAAAATTATACTCAAGGAAGTGATTAAAATATCAAACTACATTCATTTTACAAAAGAACAGCGAGAGCAGGCAAGGTGTACTGACCTTGCACAATTTCTTATAAGTCATGGCGAGAAAATCAGGAAATCAGGCTCGGAGTACGAATGGTTTGACGGCTCGCAAAAGGTTACAATCAGAGGTCACCTCTGGTATCATCAGTATGAACAGAAAGGCGGTGATGCGGTTGACTTCGTCCGCAGATTTTACAACAAGGACTATGCCGAAGCGGTGGAAATACTTTTGGATAACTGTGGCGGTCAAATCATAACATCACCACCAATAGAAAAAGAGCATAACCCCTTTGAACTGCCGCCGAGAAATGACAGAATGAGCAGAGTTTTTTCTTATCTGCTGTTGACTCGTGGCATTGACAAGGATGTACTTTTGAGTTTGTGAGGAGAAAAATGATTTATGAATCTGCCAATTATCACAATGCGGTATTTGTCGGTTACGATTCAAGCGGTAAACCTCGCCATGCTCACAAGCGAGGAACTGTAACGAATAATCCGTACAAAGGAAATGTTGCAGGCAGTCAGCCCGAGTACAGCTTTCACTTTAACGGCACAAGCGAAAAGCTATTTTATTCGAAGCTCCCATTGATATGCTTTCCTACATTTCAATGCACAAGAAAAATTGGAAAGAACACAGCTATGCGGCATCCTGCTCCGTTTCGGATAGGGTGCTTTTTCAATGTCTGAAAGATAATCCGAACATCAAAAATGTGTGCTTGTGTTTTGATAATGACGAAGTCGGTCAGAAAGCAAATAAACGCATAGCCGAAAAATTAAATTCAATGAATATCCAAAACGAAATCCTCATTCCAACTCATAAAGACTGGAATGAGGATATTTTAAACGGTGAAAGGACTGATGAAATATGCCGTCAAGTGTTATAACTCTTATTATTGTCACAGGTTCAATGTTTGCCCTGTTCATAATAATTTCTACGGTCGGCAATTACTATTCACTTAACCGAATAAAGAATAAAACAGTTGGACAAGGGCAATACGGCACAGCTCGTTGGGCGACCAAAAAGGAAGTCAAAAAAACATACAAACGAATTGATTTTCAGCCTAACGAGTGGAGAAATAATCCTGACAGCAGACCAACTGAACAAGGTATAGTTGTCGGTTGCAAGAACAGAAAAAAGGGAACAACAGCAATGGTTGACACAGGCGATGTCCACGCTCTGATGATTGGTGCGGCCGGTGTCGGCAAGACCGCATATTGGCTTTATTCGTGCATTGAATACGCTTGTGCTACGGGTATGTCTTTCTTGTCAACCGACACAAAGGGCGACATTGTTCGCAACTATGGAACGATTGCAGAAAAGTATTACGGCTACAAAATTTCAGTCATAGATTTGCGTAACCCAACACGCTCTCACGGCAACAATCTCCTGCATCTTGTGAATAAGTATATGGACTTATACAAAGCCGAGCCCGAACAGCTTGTTTACAAGGCAAGAGCCGAAAAATACGCAAAAATCATTTCAAAAACGATTATTCTTTCCGGTATGGACTCGGCTTCATTTGGACAGAACGCTTACTTTTATGATGCGGCAGAGGGACTTTTAACAGCAACCATTCTGCTTGTTTCAGAATTCTGTGAATCCGAAGAAAGGCATATTGTTTCGGTATTCAAAATCATTCAGGAGTTACTTGCTCCGACCAACAAGAAAGGCAAAAATCAGTTTCAGCTATTAATGGATTATCTTCCCGATGACCACAAGGCAAAATGGTTTGCAGGGGCGGCTCTCAACACAGCTGAACAGGCTATGTCAAGCGTAATGAGTACGGCACTTTCAAGGCTGAATGCTTTTCTTGATAGTGAGTTAGAACAGCTTTTATGCTTTGATACGGAGATTGACGCAGAGAAATTCTGTAATGAAAAGTGTGCAATATTCATTGTAATGCCGGAGGAAAATCCCAACACATTCTTTATGGTTTCACTGATTATCCAACAACTCTACCGTGAAATACTTTCAATTGCAGACGAAAACGGCGGTGTACTGAAAAATCGTTGTGTGTTTTTCTGCGATGAGTTTGGAACTTTACCAAAGATTGATTCAGCAGAGATGATGTTCTCCGCATCACGTTCAAGGAGGTTACAGATAGTGCCAATAATTCAATCCTTCGCACAACTTGAGAAAAATTACGGCAAAGAGGGTGCTGATGTTATCATAGATAACACACAGCTGACCATTTTCGGCGGCTTTGCTCCAAACAGCACAAGTGCGGAAGTCCTATCAAAAGCACTCGGTTCAAGAACTGTTATGTCAGGCTCTGTAAGCAGAAGCAAAAATGATCCGTCCCAATCATTGCAGATGATAGAAAGACCTTTGATGACCCCCGATGAGTTAAAATCACTTCCGAAAGGCACATTTGTTGTTATGAAAACAGGTTTTTATCCTATGAAAGTAAAACTAAAGCTGTTTTTTAAATGGGGTATTGAGTTTGAGGAAAAGTATGAGGTCAAGGAGAACGGAAACCGTGAAGTCCACTATGCCAATCGTTCGGAGTTGTTCAACAACATAATTAAAGCATATAGTCCTGTGACTGACTCGGATTTTGATGAAGCGAGCGATGACAAAAAGAAGAAAAATGAAAATCTTAAGACCTCTCCAAATGCGGAACAGACCGACAGTGACGATACTATTAATTCAGAACAGCAAGACGAATCAACAGAAGAACCCGAAAATTCAAGCGTTGAACAGAACAAAAATAAGCAGGGAAAAGTAGTCGTCAGAACCGAGCGACCACCACAGGGGGATAACAGCAATGAGTAGATTAACTTTTCTGTATCAAATGGACTTACCTCACAGAGCCGTAGCCGTATATACCTACCTCCTCGACCGAGCAAACAAAAATGGCGAATGCTGGCCCTCAGTAAACAAAATAGCAGGCGACATAAAGCTGTCGCCTGCTACCGTCCGCAGAGCTATTAAAGATTTGAAAAAAGCCGGATTAATCGAAACCGAACAGCGTTATCGTGAACAGGGTGGTAAGAGCAGTTTGCTATATAGAATAAAAAATAAAACATTATAAAAGTATGATGGTAAGAACATATAATACATATTATTTTTTAGCCAAATATACATTAAAGGTATTAAAATCACATTTGAATGAATCAACCAACTCTAAATCAAAATTACTTTGTATATATTCGGGTGTTTTAGTTAATTCATTCTTTACAAACCAAACGGTATCGTTGGGCGGAATTTTATTGGAAAGTTCGTTTTTATTTATGCATTCTATATTATCAAATGCCACAAACCAAGGCTCACTGTAGGTGCAGATATGCGTGTTTTCGGGATAATAATATGACAAAATTCCGAATGAGCTGTCGCAATATAAAAATGTATCTGTTGAAGAAGCTATTTCATCAAAGCGGTTGAAAAAATTATTCATTGACGGGTTGTATTCAAATATTCCCGTGCCGATAAGACAGGCTACGTTAAGTGCGCAAAGCAATACGCAAATAATATTTTTAACTTTTTCTTTTATATGTTGTGTGCCGAAAGCGACAAGCAGCGCGAAAATTCCCGATATAACAACGCTGTACCTCGCTATGTAAAAGGGGCGAATGAAAATTGTCACAAGCAGACCTATCGCCTGAACGCTTAATACGCAGGTTATCGCAAATATTACAGATAACCTGCGGTTTTCCTTTTTGGCGAGTATCAGCGTGGAAATAACAAGTCCCGATGCAAACACAACCACCGAAAGCGGTTCTACTCCTTTTAGCCAAAAGCTACCGGCAGCCGCCTCGGTTTGATATAACAGCGGGATAATCCACGGAGAATATCCCACCGTCATAGCTATATCAGATATTATGATTGCTTTTATCAGCTTTCCGTCTTTTACAAAAGCATAGATATTCACGAAAATGAAAATCACGCCGACCGCAAGCAAAGCGTAAATGTGGTTGTACGCGGCAAACAAAGCGGTGATAACAAATATAACGCAATGCCGCGTCCCGTGATTTTCAAGAAACAGCAAAGCTTCCGTAAAGCAAAGTGTAACAAAAAATATGGACCATTGATACGATCTCTGCTGAACGCTGAAATAAAGCGACATTGGAATCGCGCCGACGGTAAGCATATAGACTGTTGATGTTTTTCTGCCGAAATGTTTTTTGATTACCGTTAAGCCAAGTGAAAGCGTCGCAATATAGCCAAGTACCGAAAAAGCTTTGGTAATCGGTATTGAATAACCGAAAATCTCACAGAAGAATTTCAGAGATATAAAGTATAGAGGAGGATGCATATCCGATTTTAATATTTCAATTACTTCGGAATAATTGTGCTGAATTAGCGACAGTGTATAAGCTTCATCAAACCATACATTATTGTTAAAAATCAGACTTATTGAAAACAAAGATAGTATTGTGAAAATTATATATGATAAATTGTTATAGCGATTTTTAAAACATTTCATTAGATATTCCTTTTCCTGATACTATAATTTGATTTTTAACATCAAAATTACATAAATAATTGTTGAAACAGACAATAGTATCAATGCAGATAGATTATATAAGTCTAAGAAAATATAATTTATTTCTAAAGAGCGATACTTAAGCACTTACATGATTATTATAAAACTCGAAAAAGCCTAGATAAATCGTAACTGAACAGTGTTACCGTGAACATGGGGGTAAAAGTAGCTTGCTATATAAAATGTTTAATAGGCAAAAATAATAACAATAAATCCAACTGCAAAACTTTTATATTTGCAATTTCTTTCCGATTCTTAATTCCATCAATTAGATCTCATCTTGTTGATATCAGTATTATTAGGTATTGGAATTTCTCATTATATAATGCATTTCATTAGTCAAGGAATTATATGATTCGATTACTGCGTTATCTCCGAATTTCAAACACAATGTTTGAGGTGAAGGTCATATCATCCTCATTGAATTTCATATTTATTTCACCGTCATATTTTTTAACTACTCTTTTAATGCTTTTCAGTCCCGTTCCATGTATTGCGTCAGATTTTTTTGATGATGCTATGCGGTTGTTCTTGACGGCTACAATATTCTTGACCGAGTTTGTAAGCTGCATTGACAGATATTTATTTTTGCGGACGAAAGCCGAAAAATCTATAAATCCGTTCTCTGTATTTTGTGCCGCTTCAACTGCGTTTTCAAGCAGATTGTCAAGCAGAGCAGTTATGTCGGGTTCACTCATAAAGCCAAAATCAGCACTTCTAATGTCAATATTCATCTTCACTCCGAACTTGTCACAGAAGGATTTGTACCTGTTGACGATTGAATTGGCCATAGGATTGTTGCAGTAATCAACAGATTTATTTATGCTGAAGTCTTCAATAAAATCGTCTATGTACTCTGTAACAGCCTTGTCTTTGGCGATGCTCTTAATGGCGTTTAAATGCCGTTTTATGTCGTGCATAACAATTTTTGAGTTTTCATTTTGCTCATTGAGTAAATCGTAATACTCAGCTGCAGATTTTAGTTTCTGCTTTTCATATTCCAATTCCATATTGCGGCTCTGAGTTTTCAGAGTGAATTCATAAACCCAGAACACCGCTATGTTTGAAAAAAGCAACACCACTATGCCGATTAAAAGCAAGGTTAAAAAGACTTGTCCTAATTCATATTCTGCAAGTGAATATAATATTGCATATATAATCAGAGTACTTGATATTGGCAGAAGAAACAGCATAAGCGACGTAGCAGGACTTTCCTTACGACGCTCATTTGATGATACCTTAGACAGTATATACATTGAAGAAAAATAAAGCAGTTTGCTGATGGTTGATTGAAAAATAAGGTTTACCGAATTATCAAGACAGGCGAGTAGTTCAGTCCCGAGTATGGCAGCTGAAAATAACATAACAACAAATTCTGTAGTAACATTAAATACTAAAAGTATACTGCAATGGAATATTGCGGACTTTATTTTTGCCTTGTAGCAAAGACGAAGCAAAAAGAAATTGCAGACAAAAAATGCGAGCATATTTACAACGGTTATATTAAACAGCCTTGCAAAGTACAGAATTGTATAAGCTGTCGGTAATGAGATTATCAGAAACTTTTTACTTGCCTTTCTTTCAAATTTGTTTTCAAAATAAAATAGTGATATCAGAATTTCTGCAAGAAAAATAAGTGCATAGCAAATTGTATATACCATTTTTATACCCCTATGTATGCAAAATATGCCTTTTTAAAGTTTGAATAGTTCCTTTGAGATATAGGTAGAGTTTTAGTTTTTAAATCTACTTTAATATTAAGCTGAGTCTTATTAAAATCCGAGACATACCTCAGATTAACAAGATAGCTGTAATGCGGTTGTGCAAAATAATCGTAATCCTTTAGTTTTTCTTTCCAATAACTTAATTTTTTATTTGTATAATACTTCTTCTGCCGTGTTATAATAACAGCCTTTCTTTCTTCAATAGTTATATATACTATATCGCTTGTGAAAACAGAATAATACTCGTCATAGTATTCAAGAGTTATTATTTGAGTATTGGAATGATAATAGTTAATAGCCGTATTTAATGCTCTGAAAAAACGGTCATTGTCAATAGGCTTTGACAGATAGCGAAACACATCCAAATCCATTGCGTCGTCAAGATAAGACTCGTGGGAAGTAATTATGAAAATAATTATATTGGGATTAAAAGCTTTTAAATGAGCCGCCAAAGTAAGCCCGTTTACCTGCGGCATTTCAATGTCGATAAACGCCATATCATAACTGGCATCGCTTTTCATAGGAGCGACGCCGTTGTAAAACACATCAATATCAAAATATATTTTATGCTTATCCGTAAATTCAGTCAGCTTGCTTTGTATTTCATCGGCAATATATTTGTCGTCGTCACAAATCAATACTTTCAAAAGGAAAACCTCCCGTGAATTATGACATAATTATAACATATATTGCAAAAAATGTCATTGTTTTAGGTATAAATTTTTTATTTTTGACGAAATAATTAGAAAAATACATCACTTTGAATGAAATTGATATCATTTTTGCAAAAATTATGTTTTTATTTTTAATATGTGTTAAAATTCCAACAAAAGGAGGAAATAATACTATGAAGACAATTAAAACCATTATCTGCAAAATTTCACCTGCAATTATTGCTTGTTTTACATTAGCACTTTCAATAAATGCTAATACGTCCACTTGCTTTGTAATGTATCAGCCTAAGGCTCCAACAAAACTTGATGCATTTAAAAAGATAAAGTAATGGAAAAGTTTAGTTCGAAACTCATAGAGTTTTTTGTATCAAACGACCTTATAAAAAACGAAGATAAAGAACTTTACGAATATGCTGTTAATATTATTTTATCATCATTAATACATATTGCAACTGTTATGATAATAGGTTTATGTTTCAATTTATTTATTGAAAGTTTAGTTTTCTATTTTTCTTTTATAGCTATCCGTAAGTTTGCAGGCGGCTATCACGCTAAAACGCCGGTCAGGTGTTATGCGTTTTCTGTTATTTCAAGCATAATAATGTTGTGCTTAATTAAATATGCAAATAGTGTTGGTAATATATTTACTTATTTACTCATAATATTTGAATTGCTTTGTGTGGTGTTGATAATATTAATGTCCCCTCTTGACACAGAAAACAATCCATTGAATAGTTACGAGAAAAAGTGGTACAAAACATTAGCTGTTTTAATTTCAGTCTGTATATTTATCATATCATTATTTTGTGTTTTAACAGAACTCAGAAACATAGGGTACTCTTTGATATGCGGAGTTATAATGAGCACCTTGGTGTTATTAATGAGAAAAGTCCAAATTACAAATTAAACTAGGATTAAACTAAGCATTTATGATTTCAGGTTACTGTAGACAAACTCAACAAATATAAATGAAGAACATAAATACAAAAGAAATTATTTATTGTATTCTCAGGAAGGAGGAGTTTCCGATGTTTTAATAATTTGCGAAAAATTATAAATATAATTAAAAAGAAAGAGGCTTTACAATGAAAAAGAAAATGTTCTTATTAGGATTTTGTATACTAATGGTTTCAACGATAGTATTAGGTTGTTTTAGTGCATCAGCTGCAACCACAACAAGTTCGGGATCGTACATACATTAGTAAGTCCGATCAGACTGAGAAAAAGCATACAAAATCGCTTTCGGTTTCTGGTGGAGGTAGTGCAACAGTCACCGCACAACATTGGAAAGGCAGTACTTTCCCTACATATTCTGATACCGCTTATTCCAAAATTAATAGCAGCAGCGGTTTAAAATCAACAAATGTCAAAGTTTATATTTATAAAACAAACGGTGACTTGGCCGCAAGCGGTTCTTCTTCAAATTATGTAAACAAAGAGGCAGGCTACGGTACTACTGTTGGTAGCACTAAACACATTTTCACGTTGAGCAATAACAGAAATACATTAATATACAATGTTGTGGGAACTCAATCATAAGTAGATATTCAAGTTGAGGGTGTCCTTATACTATAAGGGCACCCTTTTGAGGATAAAGCTAATGTTAAATTTATCAATTAAAATCTTTTGGCATTTTTTAAAAAATAATAAGTTATTGGTTGGATTTCTTTGCTTAATACAGATAATATCTATATTTGCATCTCTTTTTGTGTTTTCGTATTTTGCAAGCTATACAAATGCAAATAAAAAATATGATAATTCTAAGACCTATACTGTATCGTTTAATGGTGCATTCATCGATGATAATATGATGCTAAAAGAGATAGAGCATTTTAATAATAAGTGTGATTTAGAATTAAATGCAGTCTCCATAAAAAGCTAATATTGATGATACAAGAATAATGTTTGACTATCTTTACTATCCCAATCACATTAAGCATGGTAGATATTTCAACCAAGACGAATTTGTGACAAACAAACATGTAATAATATCAGGTGATGAAGGTGTGATAGAAGAGGATAAAATATCAATATGTAATGATAAATATACTGTAATTGGTACATATTCAGTTGGCGGTTATAATATATTACCTATATCGTCTATAAATGATGTGAAGCATAATAATGAATCTGTATCAATTGTTTTAGATAAATATCCTGATGACGATGAAAATAATAAAATTATTTCTCAATTGACGGAATGCTTTGAAAATGCAGAAATAATCTATCCGGAAAGAATAAAAAATATTGACAGCTTATGGAATGATTCTACTACTATTATATATATAGGAATATTTTTGTTATCAATGATAAATGTAGCATTTGTCTATTTATATATATTAGAAAAGAATAACAAAATTATTTATATTTATAGATTGAACGGTGCGACAAAAACAACTTGCATTTTTCTCTTAGCTAATGTAATTTTCATTATTGCTTTAATATCATTTGTATGTGGATGTATTTTTTCAAGATGTGTCTTGCCAAGCATAATTGAATATGTACAATATGAGGATTTTACATACAGCTTAGGAATATATGATTACATTAGTATGATTATAGTGTACTTTATAGTTATTATTATTACTAGTGCTCCTGTAATTTCAAAATATGTAAAAAATATATCTATTTCCGAAAAAAGATTGGGGTGACAAAATAATGAAGTTAATTAAATTTTCATACCATCTTTTCTGTAAGAATATATTAATGAGCATAATTATAATAATACAATTAGTTGCTTCCACTTTATTATTAAGCGATATTTTAGTTACTGCAAATAGTTACTTTGTTACAGTTGATGAGTACATTAGCAGTGGACTTTCAAATATAAACGGAATAATAGTTGATAATGGCGGTAATTCTGTTCCGGAAAGATTATTAAATAAATTGCCCGAAAATTCAATAGATTATTGTGAATTGGGTGGTGTAGCTTACTTAGGAGAATATACCCTTTATGGATATAGCGATGAATTTGTAAATGATTATACTCCCGAATTATTAGAAGGAACATGGCTAAACGAGTGTACAGATGATTTAAAAAACATTCCTGTAGTAATACCTTATTCCTTAAATAAACATTTTAATATTGGTGACATAATTGATATTGATTCAGAAAATGGTTTTACGGGAAAGATTGTTGGTATATTAAAAACCTCCTACTACTGTACTTTTAATAACGGTGGTACAGAATTGAATACAAAAGATATGTTAGGCAAAGCAGATGAATCATTTGAAATTCCGTTATTAACATTATATAATTATTTGCCAAAAGAAATTATTAGTACCGGAATGACTGAAGCTATAGTTTTAAAAAATTCAAACGATTTAAATGAAGCTTATAAACTGTTTAGTAATTATTATTATGTCAGAACTTTTTTTGATGTGTTAGAAAACGGAAAAGAAGATGCTTATGCAAGAGTTAGAGCATTAGGTCCGATTCTTTTAACTTTATCTTTAGTTTCGTTGTTTGGAATGATTGGTTGCATTGCTATTTCTACTTATAAGAATCTTTATTTTTATTCCATTTTATATCTATGCGGTGCTTCAACCAAAAAATGTTTTTTGATAAGTTTATTATATACTGTTATCTATATTGTTCTGACATTGGTTGTATTCTTTGTAATATTTATTTTTGTTATGCAAAAAAGTATGTGTTGGCTTAATTATATTGCTATAATAGCTATAATTATGATACTGTTATCATTATCGTTAATTCCTTATAGAATATTAAAGAAAAACCCACCTATAGAAGTTTTTAAATATAAAAGATAATCGGAGGCAACTATGATTGAAATTAAAAATTTGAACAAGATATATTTAAAAGGGAAAAAAAATATGGTTCATGCGTTAAACAACATAAACCTAAAAATTGACGATAGAGAAACGGTTGCAATTATAGGAGAAAGCGGTGCGGGTAAATCCACGTTATTACATATTATGTCATGCATTGATAATTTTGACGGAGAATATTATCTTGATAATATTGATATCAATAAACTTAGCGAAAGTAAAAAATCAAAGCTTAGAAGTTCTAAGATTGGAATAGTATTGCAGGATTTTGCATTGATTGACGATTTTACTGTTTTTGAAAATGTAATGACACCCTTATATTTTAATAAAAAAATAAAGGATAAAAAGGTTCAGTAATGAGAGCTTTAAAAAAAACAGGAATTGCATCATTGAAATCTAAAAAGTATCACAGCTTTCCGGCGGTCAAAAACAGAGGGTAGCTATATCTCGTGCTTTGGTTACAAGCCCAGAATACATATTTGCCGACGAACCTACAGGCTCATTGGACAGTAAAACATCGGAAGAAATAGTGAAAATGCTCTTTGATTTAAACAGGAATGGAATTACAATAGTTATAGTAACACACAATTTAGAAATAGCCAATCAATGCCACCATATTATAGAAATAAAGGACGGTAATATTATTAAGGACATTTGTTCGTAAAAAAATATTAAAATGCCGACAAGTAATAGCTTTTAACGCTATTGCCTGTCGGCATTATTTTTTTGCCTTTTTTGCATTGAAAGCAGAAAGGGCAGTTATGTTTTTTAAAAACAGAAGTCCTCCAAACAACCTGAATTACTAAAAGATTCAGATTGATTGGAGGAAAAATTAATGGACAAACGTCCTAAGAGAAGAAAATCAAAGGATAATCCTTATACAATTTTTGGGGAGAACGGAAAATTTTATGTTGTTTTTAAAGATGGACAAGGTGATGAAAATAAAGTTGAAGTTAATAATGATGTGTTTAGCTTGTTTAATGATAATGAACTACATGACATTTCTCAGTTAAACGAGTTCGACAGGCATATTGAACACTCTGAGCAATCAGAAATCACCTTGCATAAGAAAACACTGTCTGACAATATTCCGCTAGAAGATATTATTATTTCTAAAATAAGAAACGGAAAATTAAAGGAAATGCTTATTTGCCTGTCACCGTTGCAGAGAGAAAGAATAATACTATTCTACTGGGAACGATTTACTTGTTCTGAAATTGCGGAAATTCAAGGATGTACGAGGCAAGCTGTATCATTAATTATTAGACGAGCAAGAAAAAAGCTAAAAGAAGAAATTCTTAGAAGAGAAAATCTTTAATAAAATCACACGGGATATTTTGTTGAAAACGCTGAAAATAAATTTTTTTCAAAAATAGGCTTGTCAAAACGCTTTTAAGTGAGGAAACAGGTGAAGGGATAAAAATTCTTTCGCCTGTTTTCTTTTTTCAGAGAACAGGTCTTGCTCTTTGAAAATTGAATATCAGCACATCAGATACTTTCCTTCTGCTGTTCGGAAGGGACAAGCCACATGAGCGAACATATTTTATATATCTTCAGGACTCAGACATTGAAAGGCAAATTCAATGACGGCGATGACAGGCAGATGGGATGATGATACTTCCGTTAAGTCAAAAGTCGAGCGTGATAGAACCGTCGCAACCAAAGATGGCGGCTGTGGGAGATCCCCACGGTGGTGAAATTCCAATGAGGCTATAATGCAATGCCGTCTGATGTGTTCCTTGTCGCAGGGCATTGAGGATAAATAGCGACAATCGGATAGTGTGAAATTTAGAACTATCCAAAACGATTGATGTTATCCCGACAGCAGAAAATTAAAAATCTTCTGCTGTCGGGCGGTGAAAAATAAACTTTATGAAAGAGGTGTTTTAATTGGGATTTATTATAGGACTTTTTGTCGGTGCTTTTATAGGTGTAGTTTTTATGTGCTTGTGCAATGCAGCGGCAAAAGCTGATGAGCAGATGAAAGATCATATAAATGACAAAAGCAAAAAATAAGGAACAGGTGATAATTTGAACGAAAACTATATAAATAAAAATAACATTGATTCAGAACACAGAATAGAATCTGTTATAAATGACTGTAAGGTCACAATCTACTTTTCTAAAAACAGAAATAACCATGTTGAAAGGAATATTCTCGAAAATCTTTTGGATACATTTGAGAACAGAATGAAAACTCAGATTGGATGCTGAATTTATTTCAATTTATTTTTTGGATTTCGCTGGATATTATAAAAATTATGTAGTATTGTTGGTTTGCAAAAATCGTATGAATGGGTGATAAAATGAAAAGAGTATATTGCTTGTACAGAGTATCAACCAAAGGTCAGGTTGATAAAGATGATATTCCAATGCAGAAAACCTCGTGCAGAGAATTCGCAGAGCACAATGGCTGGACAATTCTGAAAGAATTTCAGGAAAAGGGCGTGTCGGGATTCAAGGTTTCGGCAAGCAATCGAGATGCTATTCAGGATTTGAAAGCCGCCGCAGAAAAGAAAGAATTTGATGTACTCCTTGTCTTTATGTTCGACAGAATAGGCAGAATTGATGATGAAACCCCGTTTGTCGTCGAATGGTTTATCAAGCACGGCATAGAGGTGTGGAGCGTTAACGATGGCGAACAGCGTATGGATAATCATGTGGACAAGCTTATGAATTACATACGATTTTGGCAAGCCAACGGTGAGAGTCAGAAAACGTCAGCACGTGTTAAAACTCGCCTTAACCAAATGACGTTAGACGGCAAATTTACCGGAGGTGTTGCACCATTCGGTTACAAACTTATAAAAAACGGTGAAGTCAATAAAAAGGGAAAAGAGCTTATGGACATAGTTATTGACGATGATGAAGCTCCGATAGTTAAGAAGATATTTGAAATGACAGTCAAAGAGGGTTATGGTTCATATCGAATGGCTGACTACCTGAACAGTCATGGAGTAAGAACTCATAACAACAGTAAATTTCAATGCAACACAGTAAATCGTATTTTGAAAAATAAGATTTACTGCGGTTATTTTATATCAGGCGGTGTTGAATCCCCATACATAGAAAGACTTCACATCATTGATGAAAATGTATATGAACAAGCACAATTTATATTAAGTCAGCGTTCTAACAAAAATGAAGAGAAGAAACAAATTGCAAGAACTACGAAAGGCAGTACATTACTTTCTGGAAATATCTATTGCGCTCATTGCGGTCAAAAGATGGCATCAACAAGTTACATTGATAAATATGATAGAGCAGATGGCAGTCAGTATAAGGTTCGCAGGCAGAGATACATTTGCACAAATAAAGCAATGAAACGAGGTGCTTGTGACGGACAGTCGGCTTATGTGGCACACAGAATTGACGGTGCCGTGCTTGCAACGCTGAGGGATTATCTCGCTAAAATCAAATCAACACCAAAAGATATAGCACTCGAAAAACGCTATAAGTCAGAAATATCGGAATATAAGAGAAAGCAAACTAAGATTGAAAAAGAGATTGATAAACTAAAAAGACAGGTAATTGAATTATCTGCTGAAATAGGACGCTCTTTACTTGGTGAGAGCCGATTCGCTCCCGATATACTGTCAGCTTCTATTGATAATACAAACGATTTACTCCATAAAAAAGAAACTGAATTAAATGATATAAAGTTCAAGCTTGCCAATCAGCAAAATGCGATGGGTAAGCTTGATTTTTATTACTCACAATTCAGAACTTGGGCTGATGAGTTTGATAACTCCACAATGGAACAGAAGAAAATGATAGCTTGTCAGCTCATAAGAGAAGTGAAAGTATCACGGGGATACGAATTAGAGATTATATTCGACCTTAATTATGAACAATTCCTATCTCTATAAAGCTTAATAGATTGAATTTACAAATTTATTCTGCTATAATATTTTCAGCTTAGAAGTGGGTGAAGATATATGAGCGAAGAAAATAAGATACAAATTTTTGAAGATAAAAAGATTCGTACTGCGTGGAATGAGTCGGAAGAAGAATGGTATTTTTCCATAGTTGATGTAATTTCAGTTCTGACTGACAGTAACGAACCTCGTCGTTACTGGAGCGATCTTAAGCGAAAACTTAAAGCTGAAGGAGCAAACCAGTTGTACGAAAATATCGTACAACTGAAAATGCAATCTCCTAAGGATGGTAAAAATTACAAGACGGATGTTGCAAATACAGAGCAACTTTTGAGAATAATTCAATCTATTCCGTCACCAAAAGCAGAACCATTTAAAATGTGGCTTGCAGAAGTTGGCAGAGAAAGAATAGATGAAACTATTGATCCCGAACTTACCATAGAGCGAGCTCTTGAAACATACCTGAAAAAAGGATATAGCAGAGAGTGGATAAATCAAAGACTTCAGGCTATACAGGTGAGAAAAGAGCTTACTGATGAATGGGATTCTCGTGGTGTAAAGCAGGGTGTAGAATATGCAATTCTGACTGATGAAATTACAAAAGCGTGGTCAGGAATGACAACCCGCCAGTATAAAAATCTCAAAGGATTGAAAAAGGAAAACCTGAGAGATAATATGAGTACGCTTGAGTTGGTACTGAATATGTTGGCTGAAGCAACTACAACAGAAATTTCTAAAGAGAAAAATCCACAAACTTTTGCTGACAACAGAAAGGTAGCAAAAGAAGGGTGGTGAAAGTTGGCCGGAAAATGCCAAGAAAGGATATTGAAGAAAG
>ENA-OPYX01000474-OPYX01000474.1-human-gut-metagenome-genome-assembly--contig:-NODE-474-length-23458-cov-3.319618_pt1 | contig 23458 bp, 16 predicted proteins | sample MGYA00242639_ERZ504486 | MGnify/ENA primary metagenome ERZ504486 (study PRJEB26092, sample SAMD00036296) | human gut metagenome | host: Homo sapiens | study: EMG produced TPA metagenomics assembly of... | reverse complement strand
CCCCGCAATGAGGGGGTGCGTTCGTTGCGCCCAACGCCACCGTGCAGGGCGATGTGATCCCTGCAAAGCCGGTTCCACGGGTGTGGTACGGTGCCGTGCTGCGCGGCGACGACGGCACTTTGACCATTGGCGAAAACTCCAACGTACAGGATAACGCCGTGCTGCACTGTGATGTGGGCGGTGCTGTAATGCTGGGCAAAAGCGTCACCGTGGGCCACAGTGCGCTGGTGCACGGGTGCACGGTAGGGGATGGCAGCCTCATCGGAATGCACGCCACCCTGCTCAACCACTGTGTTGTGGGCAAAAACTGCATCATCGGCGCGGGTGCGCTGGTGCCGGAGGGCATGGTGATCCCGGATAACTCGGTGGCTGTGGGCGTGCCCGCAAAGGTCATCAAGCAGGTAAGCCCCGCACAGGCCGAGGCCAACCTGCACAACGCCGCCCACTACGTGGAGCACGGCAAGCTTCACGCCGCCGAGCTTGCCAAGGGCTGACCCTGTGCCGATTTTACAGATTTTTTGCCACATTTTTTCGTCTTTCCGCCAAAAAAGCCGACATTTTAAATTGACACCTGCGGTCTTGTCTGCTATAGTGAAATTGGTAGTTTATGTCATTCTGGAATACCAGAACTTTTTGTACACCGCGCTGTTTGGATTTTTATCATTGGGGGAATTTTGTAAAAAGTTCATTGCGGGATGATTTTTTCACAAAAATGTAATGACATTTTCACTTAAAATCGGGTATACTATATCCTGCGGGGAGACGGGGCCGCAACCGTCTTTCCGCACATGATTCCTCCTCACACCAAAGCAATACCCCAAACAGAAACTCCCTCCGGTGTACCGCAAGCGCCGGAGGGAGTTTCTGTTTGCATCCGCTTTTGTATTTTATGATTTCCTGCAATCAAAGGAGAGATTTTTATGTCTGAACTGATCACCCGCCGTACTTTTTTAAAGGCCACTGGTGCCGCCGCACTGGTCGCTGCCGCCGGCAGTATGCTGGTTGGCTGCGGCGAAGGTTATGGTGCAACCCCCGGCAACCCCGACCCTACCCACCCTTGACACTTCCAATTACAAGGGACTTCCTAGTTGTTCCGTTGGCATGGGCGCATTCAGCGGCACTTTTGAATCAAATCCTGTGTATGAAAGTGACGGATGTCGTCACTATTATCTCTACACCGCCCTTGGTTTTCAGAGTGTAGATACTTCTTTTTCTCTCAGCAAAAACCAGATCACTTTTACATTTAAGAACGGCAAAATCTCCAAGAGAACCGCCCGCAGCCTTGACAACTTCGTTATTGACAGTGCCACACAGAAATATAAATACTTTGAAACTGTACCGATCAAAACCGGTAACTCTGTTATTCCTCTCTATGTTGATCTTGGCTCTATCTACGATGTGGACATCTCTCATGTCGGCCCCTTTGATGTCACCTACACGGATGGCTCCAATAAGGTCACCTTCTCTTACAGTTCGCCCCTTGACACTCCCACGATCGTATAATTTACAATTTAAAATCCCGGCAGATTTACATGTCTGCCGGGATTTTTCTTTTACAGCGCGCGGAACTTTGCCGCAAACACGCTGAGCACGATTTTAGGGTTCACCTGCGCGCCAAGGCGCTGGATGGCGGCTTCGGCCAGCCGCAGGGCACGCTGGGCGGCAATGTCCTGCACCGGTGCGTGGGGGCTTTGCCGCAGGCCCGCTGCCGCCACCGCACGGAAGTCCGTCAGCAGGGCGGCGGCACCGGCCTTGTCCTTTTCGTAGGCGGCCAGCAGGCAGGCTGCGGCATAGCTGTCACGGTCGGCAGCGGCCTTTGCCAGCTGCAGGGCCTTTTCCACCTGCGCGGTGCGGGCTTCGTCCTGTGCGGCGGCAAGCACCGTACCAATGTGCCCGTCGAACAGTTCGCTGTACAGCGCGGCCGTCTTTTGTCCACCCCCTGTGCGGCGCAGTAGCGGGCGCACTGCTCCGGCGAGACAGGAGCCACTGCAAAGCTGACGCAGCGGCTGCGGATGGTGGGCAGCACGCCTGCCAGCGAATCCGCCGTAAGCAGGAACAGCACCCCCTCCGGCGGCTCTTCCATCACCTTCAGCAGGGCATTGGCGGATTCCTCGTTCATCTTTTCCACATGGTAGAGCAGCACGGCACGGCCCTCGGCCGAAAGGCTGGTGTTGAAGATCTCGCTGCGCATAGCCTTGACCTGACTGACCAGATATTTTCCGCCTGCGCCCATACCGGAAACGCTGATCGCTTCACTCACGATGCCGGTCTCCACATGGCCGCTGTCGCGGTCGCCAGGCTTACCCACAGCACGGCAGCATTCGCCCCGCAGAAGGGCCTCAGCGGGTGCTCCGCCGGCAGGGTAAAGATAATCTGCCGCAATGCAGCGGGCCGCAAAACCGGCTCCAAGGCCCTCTTCTCCCACCAGCAGCACGCTGTGGGTCAGGCGGCGGGCTGCCAGCATCAGCTGCACGCTGCTTTTCAGTTCTGCATTGCCCTCCATGCGGTCCAGCATCATGGTGTTTCTCCTTACCTTCTGTTTCTCCGCTTCCACTGCTCACGGCGTACCCACGCGCGGACGGAACGATAGGCCATCGGGCCAAAGAACAGCCAGACGTTCGCCATGCTGAGCAGCAGGCTCAGCTTTTGCGGCAGCGGCGCGCCCAGAAAGCTGAGCACCCACAGTGCTGCCGCAAAAAAGCCAAAGTATTTTACCCGGATGGGGATGACAAAGAACAGCAGTACCTGTACTTCCGGGTACAGCATGGCAAAGGCCAGCAGCAGCGAAAGGGACAGGCAGTAGGTGCTGCCGGTCACGCCGGTAAGCAGGCAGGCCAGCACGGTGCCCAGCATCCCGGAGAGCAGATACACCGTATAGCGGAAATCGCCCCATTCCTGTTCCAGCGCTGTGCCGATGAACCATGTGAAATAGATGCCCAGCACCGCGCTGAGAATGCTGCCGCCGTAAGAGGGGATGAACGCAAAGGTGATGATGCGCCAGATCTGGCCGCGCAGCAGAAAATAGCGGCTGAGTGCCAGCCAGACACTGACGGTCTGGTTGACAAACAGCTCGATGGCCAGCACAAGGCATCTGCCCGCCCACCAGAATGTTGGTCAGATTCGGGATGCCGAAGCGGCCGTATTTGCGCTCCAGCTGGTTGAGCCAATTGTTCATATAGGGTGCCTCCAACGCATTGTATTCCGATATCGGTGAGTTTTGCCGCATTTTTTCTGCTGTTATTGTACCAGGATTGGCCGGGGCATTCAAGGCAATGCCACAGTGTGGAAAACTGCCGCATCTTCCGCCCAAAAATACAGCTGTCAAGCGGATCTTGCGGCACAAAAGCACAACCGGAAAGTGTATGGAGTTTCCTGTCTGGAATGAACTTTTCACTTTTTCCACCGGGTTTTCATTTTCATTTTTTCCATAATCTCCCGAAGCTTGCAAACCTACTTTAAAATGAGATGCCAGTTTAACATCCACACCAGCACGATAATTCCAACGTTCATAGTCCAAGGTTCCCAAATTACCACTTTGAGTATAATATGAAACACCAGCAAAATAAGTTGCTTTTTGTGTTCCACCACTTAAATTAAGATTATGCTTCATACTAAAAGCACCTTTCCAAGCATCATCCAACCAATCATAATTTATATTACGCATCGCTTCTAACTCGTCAGCTTGGAAAAGGTCTGTTTTATGATTTTTTATCTCATCATTGCCATTAGCAGCAGCAATAGCATTATAGAACAATCCATAATGATATGAATCCATCATTTTGGGACGAGCTATTTCATCATTATAGCCAAATTGCCCACTATAGGATATACGAGGATCACCTTCTTTGCCACGCTTGGTTTTCACCAATATGGCACCTTGTCCACCACGAGCACCATAAACAGAAGCTGCAGCATCTTTCAATACTGATATATTTTCCACCTCACTAGGATCCAAGTTATTAAATGTTGTTGCATCCACAATAAAATCATCAACAACATAAATAGGATTTGTATCTCCACCATCTTTAGACAAAGTCATTGGCTGACGAATCGATAAACTAGCAGCAGCACCAGGACGAGTCTGGCCACCACTAACACTCAAACCTGTCACCATGCCTTGTAAAGCCGCTCCCAAATTTCCTACTGGCAAATCTTCTATTTCTTTTGGATTTACAGTAGAGATTGCACCAGTAACATTTTTAGCCTTTTGAGTACCGTAACCAACAATGACCACCTCATCCAGAATTTTGGAATCTTCCTTCAGCACCACTCTAAAGTCTTTTCCTTGTTTCGGAGCAATCGTTTGCGGCACATACCCCACAAATGAAATGACAACCTTCTTGCCCGAAGGGACTTGCAAAGCAAATTTTCCGTCAAAATCAGTAATGGTACCGTTTGTAGTTCCTTCCACCACCACACTGGCACCAATCACCGGTTCACCAGTTTCATCAACCACCTGTCCGGTGACAGTTTTAGTCTGTTGCACCGACTGGGATATAGGGAATCCTGTCTCAGCGGATACTCCCTGAACAGAAACTCCTGTCAGAAACAGACTGAGACAGACCACTTGTGTCAAGTTGCCAATCTTGTCCAGCTTCTGAAGAAATGCATTTTCATTCTTCCATAGAAATCTTTTTTTAAAAATTAAAAATATTACTTATTTTTCTTGTTGAAATATCTGTTTCAGATAAGCGACATTCGTCCCGAAGTTTTTCTTTACATTCCGGACTTCATCCTTATTCCGTGACCGTTCAATGACCAGCCATCCGCTCCACCCCATCTTATCAAGGGTATGCTTTACGGCATTCATATCCAGACGGGTATTATAAGGAAGAGTAACCCCGTCTGTATCCGTACAATGTATCTGACAAATCCGATCCTTTCCCAATTTTTTCAACTCTTTACAGAGGTCGCGTCCATTTTCCAACGCATTTTGAAAACTATAATAAATCTTTATACCTTTCGAATTAATTTCTTTCAACAGTTTTATATCCCCTCCGGCGTCCAAAGGAGTACGGATACCTATCACTACTCCATCTTTCACTGCCATTTCTCCCACTTCGTGCAAACGGCTTACCAACTCCTGACGTGCATCACCCGCTACTGTCCAGTCCTCTTTTATGCCGCCTAATGGAAGAAAAGCTACTTGGGCCCCCATCACCTTCATCGTATTCAAACAATCCTGCACTAAAGCTTTATAATTATGATGAGTCAAGAAAGATTGTCCAAAGAATCCGGACATCGCCACAGAAGGGACTTCAATATGCTGTTCCTGTGCTGTTTCTTTAAATAATTTACAGAAATGGGGCTGGTGGAACTTATTATCAAAAGTATCCCGTTTTCCCAAGCCTCCCATGTCCATTTCTATGCCATCACCTCCTAGTTCCTTCATCAATTGAAAAGAACCGATCTTCTGACGCTTTAGCATCATCCAGTCACACGCAGCTATTTTATAGCGTTGTTTTCCCTCTGAATTCTGTGCTCCCAAAGGCAGTAACATAAACAGGAGCATGATTAAACTGATAATTTTTTTCACATTCATCGTAATCTAGTTATTGTTTAGAATTAAGACGAATCACAAAAAAGTATGTAATCACTAAATCTTAATAAAGTCCAAAAATAACTTAGCAAACAAATAAGACAATCCCGCAAACACGACGCTCGCCTACATCTGTTTACGGGATTCCTGCTTTATAAGGTCAAGAAATCAACCTTTACGCCATTCATTCATATATTCCCTCGGAGTCTGATCATATTTCTTACGAAAACATTTACTGAAATAACCGGAATCCTTGAAGCCCACGGCAAAAGCTATTTCTGAAATACTCATATCCGAGTTTTTAATCAACTCTATTGATTTATTCAGACGAATCTCTTTCACTAAATCCACCGGAGCAAACCCGGTCAGGCTCTTTAACTTCTTAAAGAAAGCCGAGCGGCTCAGCCCGATAGTCGATGCTATAGTATCTATATTAAAATCACTATTATCCAGATTCTCTTCTATAACCTGATGAATCTTTTCAATGAACTGCACATCTTTCTTCACCAGGAACTGTTCGTATGTATCCTGTTCCTCCTTATGTTCTTCGGGCTGCTGCCATACACGTTCACGGAACAATTTACGTTCATTCAGCAACTGTTCGATACGTGCTACCAGATAGTCTTTGCTGAAAGGTTTGATGATATAGGCATTCGCTCCCATGCTTATCGCTTTGGTCTTCGCTTCATCATTACCTTTCGCCGTCAGGATAATCACCGGAATATGACTGATCTGGAAATCTTTACGGATGCGTTGCAACATCTCTATTCCATCCATATTCGGCATCATCTGGTCGGTGACTACCATGTCGGGATGATAAAGATGTACTTTCTTCAGCCCCTCCACACCATCATTGGCCATATAAATATTGAATTTATCTTCCAATTGCAGCTTCAACATATTGCATAAATCCTTATTATCTTCTACAATCAGCACGGTAGGCAAAGACGAATCGACAGGCTGTTCTTTCTCCTCCTCGCTTTCCTTGCCGGCAGAAGCAGAAACAGATTCAGTTTCAGGAACACTCACCGTTTCCCCGCCCATATAGAAATCGACTTCCGACGGTTTGTAATGCTCCTTACCCAGTTGCAATTCAATGGTAAAGACCGCTCCCTTCCCTTCAGGACTCTCTGCATAGATTTCCCCATGATGCAGACTGATAATTTCCTTAGACAAAGCCAATCCGATGCCCGTTCCCTGATAATAAGCGCCACGTGCATTGTCAGCCTGCGAGAAACGCTCGAAGATTTCGGAAAGCTTGCTTTGGGGAATCCCCACACCGCTATCTTCCACCCGTACATAACAATGCCTGTCATCATCCGACACTCCCATCGTGACATAAATATTTCCCCCGGCAGGAGTGAACTTGAACGCATTGGAGATGATGTTGCGGATCACGATAGCCACTTTCTCCTTATCCGCCCATACCATGATATCCTCACCGGCCAGCTGGAACGTGAAGCTGACTTCATTTTCTTCGGCCATCACCCTGAATTCTTTCTCAAAAGAGTCTACCATCTCATTCAGGTTGAACAACGACACATGCAGACGCATCTTGCCGTTCTGTATTTTACGGAAATCCAATATCTGATTGACCAGTTGCAGCATCTGTTTGGTATTCTTTTCCATCAGATCCACATATTGCATTCCTTTCTGAGATAGTTTCTCCTTTTCTCTCAGTTCCTGAATAGGCCCTTGGATCAGAGTCAGCGGAGTACGCAACTCATGCGAGATATTGGTAAAGAACTTGATTTTCAATTCGGACAATTTTTGTTCGATATACACATCATTCTTCACCTTAATCATGAAAAGAGATAATTTTATAGCCACCAGCAATAAGGCTACGGCTATAATCATATAGATAACATACGCCCACCAACTGGCCCACCAAGGCGGCAGAATGACAACGGTCAACTCACGGAAAGACTCCAAACCGGGATTTGCCTCATCCAGTGTCTGTACTCTGAAAAGATACTTACCGGGAGGAACATTGGTATAGGAAGCTATACGGTTCTTCCCGTTATAGTGCCATTCTTTTTCATATCCTTCCAAAATATATTTGTAAGACACACGGTTCTGATTATTATAGTTCAACGCCGCAAACTCTAAAGTAAACATGGACTGGTTATGATTCAATGTAATCCGGTCTGTATAGGTAATGGACCGGTCAATAATGGGATGTTCCGTATAGCTGCGTATATCCCGGTTTGATATCTGACATCCTACAATGAATGTATTATAATCGACCTTTTTCGTTTCCAATTTATCGGGAGAAAAGGTCAGGATACCCTCTTTACACCCCAGCCAAAGTTCTCCGTCCAGCGTTTTCAGTGCGGTGTTTTCTTCCATCACAACCGGAGGAAAGCCATCATATTTGTCATAGTTACGCACCTGGCTTGTCGCCCTGTCAAAACAAGAGAGTCCTTTTTCCGTAGCAAGCCAAAGGAAACCGTTATCATCTTCTATAATAGACATCACCACATCATTATTCAATCCGTCTTCCCAGCCATACGATTTAAATGAAAGCTTATGCGTTTCCTCATCATATCCCGACAATTTGCTCAATCCTCCACCAAACACGCATACCCATATCTGAGAGAACTCGTCTTTATAAAGCGCGTACACATCGCTATCGGCATAATTTACCCGGTTGGCACCACGGTAGGTTTCAAAATCAATCTGCTCCACTGAGGCAAAGTTGTTTTTAAAAGACATCAGCCCGTCCATCGTACCTACCCACATACGCCCGTCATTATCCTCTATCATATTCCTCACTTCCATATAAAGGCCATACGTAGGATAATTCTTGAATCCGTTATATTTATTCTTAAAAGTGACTTCCCCATTTTCCTCACAAAGCAGATTCAATCCTCCGTCCAAAGTACCCACCCAGATACGTTTCTTTTCATCCTGATAAGTGAAATACACATCATTCCCGCTGATTGACGACAAATCAGACAAATTATGCAGATAACGTTTAAAACGGAAACCACCTGCAGTTTTCTCATCAGGAACAGCTTTCACCAATCCGTCGCCTTTGGTAGAGAACCAAAGGTTTCCCTTGTCGTCTTCCATGATGTGATATACATTACCTATGTGCTCGTCACCTGTCGAAAAAACATGTTTGGTTACACCGTTCCGATCCATCCGATACACACTCTGCCAACGGGTGCCCACCCAGATATCGCCACTTTTTGATTGGAAAAGGGCTCTTACCCCTATCGTATAATTTTCCTGCCCGGCTGATTGCGGAGACAACGAAAGCAGATTGAATTGCTTCTTGGGGAAATTCATGCAATACACCCCTTCATCGGCAGAGGAAAGCCACAATACCCCGTCATTATCCAACATCAGATGATAAAACTGCTGATTTGCCCTATCATTAGAAAGTTGTTTCAACTTATTAATATAAACCATCTCCGCATGTTCCCTGTCGAACAACCAGGCCTCTCCTGCCGGAGACAGGAAAAAAAGCCCTCTTTCGCCGGCATCTTCCGAATACAGGGTGGTTATCTTGCCGAACATGGTAAACGGAAACCGTTTTGCGGTATGGTTCAACGGATCATAATAAATCAGCGCCTTCTCATTTTCGTGAAACCATATTTTATCATACTGGTCTATGAATGCATGAGTAACCATAGCGTCATTCATTTCAGTATTTATCTTTTGCAACCTGCGCTCGGCCAAATCATATTCGTATGTACCTTGTCCGGCCACACTGAGATAGACATAACCTGCCGGAGTAACCAGCAAATTGCTGATCGCACCTTTTATTTCGGAAAGTACATACCGGTTTACCAAACCGGTCCTTACATCGATACTGTAAAAAATACCCGCACGATCTCCGACCCATACCTTCCTGCCATCCTCAAAGAAACTGGTAAAACTATCCTTGTCACCGGAATTAATCTTACTGGTTATGAAATCGGCAGGCCGGGATGCCAATTCCGCTCCTTTATGCACGGCAGACACCTTATAATCAGTTCCTATCCAACTGATATATTCCTCCGTCTCACACAGGACATGGTGTTTCAGTGTATAATCATGCTTGTTTATCTCGTTCCGAGAGTCGAACAGAATCTTGATAGTTACCTGCCCTTTTTCATCTACCCCGGCCAATAACAGATTTTTATCTTTAGTCAGCAACAACACATCCCCCTCGGCCGTATTTTGTAATTTTATCACCTGGATATTCTCCGAATAGTTCTTCATGTCATCATAAACAGCATGAAAACATTCGGTCACTTTATTGAAGACATATAACTTACGGTCAATGGTCTTTACCCATATATACCCGTTTTTATCCTCGACTATGCGCTGGATCTTACGTGGCGGCACATCCGAATCGTGCTCCTGTTTATTGAATGTTTTAAACTTCACTCCATCGAAACAACATAAGCCATACCAGGTTCCGAACCAGATAAAGCCATCTCTGTCTTTCAAGGTACAGTTTACCGTATTATTAGGAAGCCCTTGATCTACAGAATAATGTTCCACAATCATATTCACATTATATGACCACAGAGGAAAGCTTTTCAGGCAACAAAGTATAATAAGTATATATTTCTTCATAAGTATTTAGTTTTCTTCAAACCGAGGTCAAAGATAAGAAAAAATCCGTTGGTACTTAAATTGAAATTAGTTAAATACCAATTATTGGTTAGATTGGAACGAGATAAATCCGCGTTCTATCTATATTACTTCTCCGTACCGAATTCAGTTTGCTGTCTCTCCACCTCCATCAATACTTTTTGCCTTTCCTCTTCTGTCAGCACAACTTTCCCCGCCATTCTTTCTGTTCTAACAGGGCTTCCGGCCAGTCCTGCTCCGGCTGATTGGGCATCCGTCTCCTCCTCCGTATAACAGAAAGGCAGTTCTGACGGAATACTTTCTAATTCTATTTCCGTAGCAACCGGTGCATTCGTTCCTTCAAACTGCACATGGGCCTTCACCTTTATTTTGCCGGGCTTGCGGGTAGAACGGATCAATACGGGAGCAGAGCCAAACTCCACCGTGCGCGGATTGGCATTGATAGAGGCATCCCCTATAACTCGTCCTTCACCTTCTACAGTAAATACGATATTTTCTTTTGCCAGACGGCGCACATTACCGCTATCATCCGTCACTTCGGCCACTACTACGATAAAATCCGAACCGTCTGCCACCAATTGCTTTCCTTCCGTATCCACATACATACGCAACTTCGTGCTGCGGCGTGACGGCATCCGCTTATAGGTGCAAACCACTTTACCGTCTATAATTCCTTCTGCCACCATATTTACTTTCTGCCAGATTTTTTTGCTTATAACTATACTCGCGTGCTTCCCAGAAATCCCATACATCCTTGAATATCACCGGGGCATTAGGCATGTGTCCCTGCGCATGAACAACCGGAAGCGTCCGGCTCTCAGTACCGTCATAGACAGAGAGACGAACCGAGTCACAATTACTGAACACCACCACATCGGCATCCGAGAAAGGAGACATCTCATGGGCGATAAACACCATAGGCCCACATTCCGCCACAGGATGCTTCAATGTCGCGGCAGACTGGCTGCGAAAAGCATAATAAGCGTATTTAGGCTGACGGAACGCATCATAAATGCCCCCGAAATACGGATCGGGATGATACCCCCGCTGATGGTCAAAAGGATGCCATTGCGCCCCACCGACAAACTGCCCTGTAGTGCGGTACATTTCATCATAACTCTTTGATAATGACAACGCCTGCACCAGCAACGGGCGTTCCCCCCAGCTACGGCTGGCACGGTTATTATTATTATGTGCATACCAGTCATCCACATTCTCGCCAAACTCACGAGTAAAAATACATTGTTCCGGACGGTCTGCCTTCTCATCATCTCCCGGCCATCCGTACACCACATCATAGTTTTCCGCCACTCCTTTCGAATGAACATCGGCTGCCGCTACAGGACGTCCGGGATAAGGAAACTCCTCCCGTGTAATCCGTAACGCCTCCAGTGCGAAATCGCGCGGATAAGGCGTTTCATTCAAAATAGGCTCCCACATCAGCACACTGGGATGATTGCGGTCCCGGCGTATCATCTCACGGGTATTCCGATGTACCAGCTTTGCGAACTCCGGATTTTTATTCCAATATTGCCATCCCGGAGTAGCCACAATAACAAACAGCCCCATTTCGTCGCAAGCATCCATGAATGCCGGATCTTGCGGATAATGAGCTACACGGATAATGGTACATCCTGCATCACGCAAGCGTTTGGCATCCCTCCATTGCTGGCTGTTGGGCAGCGCATTACCCACGTATGCAAAATCCTGATGACGGTTCGCGCCGACCAATTGACCAAAAGGCTTGCCATTCAACCAAAAGCCATCCTTACCTTTAAATTCCGCTTTGCGGATCCCCACACGTGTCACTCCCCCATCCAACACTTCATGTCCGGCTTTGACACGAGATTGTATCCTATACAAATAAGGCGAGTCAGGAGACCATAACTTAGGATTGCGAACTGCAAACTGTTGCCGCACCGTCTTCGATTCCCCTGCTTGCAGCTTCACCTGTTGCGAAACCCGTTTTACGGGAACATCGCCGGCATCCGCCAAAACCGTCTCCACGGCTACGGTACGCGTCTGCTTTCCACTGTTATGCACTTCCGTATCCACATACACTTCCGCTTTTTTCCCGCTTATATTGTCAAAATGCACAAAAACTCCACCTCCGGCCACCTTATCGGCCTCCAAGGCATCTGTAATAGCTACACTTGATTTTCCTATCATCCACACATCCCGGTAAATTCCTCCATGATAAGCGAAATCCAAGGTATATTGACGTTTTCCCGGAGGAAAATTCTTATCATCACTATTATCCGTCATCACTGCCAGCAAGCAACTGTCTCCGGGCTGTACCCCCTGTTCCGTCAGTTGCACAGTGAAAGGAAGGTATCCTCCCAAGTGCTCTTGCACCCTCTTGCCATTTAAATAAATCACCTGTTTTCCCATAGCTCCCTCAAAATGAAGCGACACCTCTTTTCCTTTCATATCTTGAGGAATCACAAATGTTTCCGGTACCATGCCACACCCTGATAGTTACGGCAACCGCTTGCCTCGGCAGGCATCAGTTCCACAGTATGCGGAACAGACACTACCTGCCAGGATGTATCATCAAAACGTACGGCTTCCGCGCCTTTTATGTCTCCACGATGAAAGCGCCATCCGGGATTGAAATTATATACTATTCTTCCGCTACCGGATAAAGGGATGAATCCGGCTACAGAGGTTTCCATTTGAGCTTGTGCCAACACAGGCAACAGGCACACAAGTAAAATAAACAGTTTCTTCATAATTATTACACTATCTGGGAAAAGAGACGGACCGGCCGTCCGTTTGTACCCGTTCCTTTTGAAAAAAGGTCTTGTTGTTTTTGAAAAAGATCCAGACATTTTAAAAAAAGGTCCTGATGTTTGGCGTCAAAGACAAGGTTCTTTTAAAAAAACGTCAAGGTCTTTTTATACAAAGAACAGGTCTTTTGAAAGGAATTACAAGGTCTTTTCACCAAGCTTTCCAAGGCTCAGGGCTCAAAGGCTCACTTAGGCGGTATTTAAGCCCAAAACAAGCTTCAAGAAACCTAATAACGCGCTGATTTTTAATTAATTACAATAAAAAGAAGGGGACAAGACTATATTCTGAAAAATAAAATGAATAATATAATGAGCCCCAGACATACACGAACGCATCCGACATTTACCGGAAAGAAAAATGTATAAATAAAAGAAACTTCTATTGACATCATCACTTGGTCATTCCGGGCATCGTGAAAAATCCGAATGTGCCCCATATCCATTGATCCGGCCATTATGAATAAAACCCGGCAAAAAACAAGCCTGGTCAAAGCAAACACAAATTCTATAAAACGACAGACAAAGTCAAGACAATCCTGAACTTTCCAAAGACCAAAGAATAATATTCAACCCGCACGTTTTGTCCCACCAAACAGACTGTAAAGCAAATACTTACACATCTACCAAGGTTTAAAATACCGCATAAGTGAGCCTTGAGCCTTGTGAGCCCTGGAAACGCATCGGAACGACTCTTTTTCTTTGCAGAAAGACACCCGATTTATTTATTCCAAATTTTAATCCCATTTATGTACTGTGAGTCAACACCAGAATAGGATACTAAATGTTCTTTTGAGGCCGATCCATATCTAGACACAACTTCGTTAGCTGCCCCGGATTGAACTGCTAGATCTATTGACTTTTTTCTTTTTGTCGTAACACTTTCTCCTAAAAAAGAAGTGTGACACTGCCAATAACCACATTTTAAAGTGCAGGTCCTGAGAAAACCTAAATCAACAGATATGGTAAAGCAGCCCACGCTATAACGTGGGAACTACCATGCCTATTCTTGTTGATTTTGTGTTTAGTTTCTCAAGCTTCGCACTTACAAGAGTAGCATAACGCTTCTTTATTTTCAAATGCATGGAAATGGTTACCCAAATCCGAGTACAGAATTACGGAAAAACATTTGAAAAAGAAGCGGTAAGATAAAAATATCTGTTTGATATTTGCTCTATTGTTTGGTAGGTTAGAAATAATTAATTACCTTTGCACCAACAAATCCCGCTCGCTTCCCGTAAGATTAGCGTACCCAGCGGGACATTTTTATTTATGGGAGTCAGGTATACAAATCGAGCCATAACCACGGAACAACAAATTGATATTCTCAAAGAAAGAGGTTTGCTTATTGATGATGTTGAGCGAGCTGTTAAAGCCCTTGACATCATAAGCTATTTTCGTCTTGCTGGTTATTGGCGACATTTTGAAGCTGACCACACTACGCATCAATTTAGAGAAGGTTGTCGTTTTGCAGATATTATCGACCTGTATTCCTTTGATAAGCAACTTAGGGCTTTGCTCTTTACTGCCATTCAAACGATTGAAGTTGCTGTTCGCACAAAAATAATCAAGCACTTTGCTCTTGAATTTGGAGCATTTTGGTTTATGGACGAAAACTTTGCCACCAATGAGGCTCGTTTTACTACCAATTTAGCTGTTATCCGTAAAGAGGTGGAACGCTCACACGATGATTTTATTACTGAGCATTTCCGCAAATACAACGAACCAGAGCTGCCTCCTGTATGGAAAACATTGGAGGTTATCTCAATGGGAACACTCTCTAAGCTCTATTCCAATTTTTCAAATGCCACGGCAAAACATGCTGTCGCAAGAGAGTTCGGTTTGAATCATCACAATTTTTTAGAAGCTGGTTAGAGTGTCTTGCGGTGCTTCGTAATTGTTGTGCTCATCATTCACGACTGTCCAACCGTGTCTTTCCGGTAAAACCAAAGATGCCAGAACGTATGCCAAATACATGGATTGCTGATTTCTCATTCCGAGAACAAACTCTTTATCCACAATTATGCTGTGTTGTGTATTGGCTCAACTCCATTGTTCTTGAAAATACATTCATTACCGATTTCAAGCAACTCTTGATAAGCCATCCATCAGTGAAAACTCGCTTGTTGGGCTTCCCTCGTAATTGGGAACAAGAGCCTTTGTGGAGGTAATAATATCTACAATAAAATTATTTCCAAAAAACAATAAGTAACAAACAATATCGGATAAAATATTGTACCTTTGTATTGGCTTAGACATTGAGCCCAAATAGAAGTGAAATATCGGAAACGAATTGCACCGAAAAAAAAGGAATAAATCGCTCGTATTGACACCGTAGATGAGTTAATAATAACTAAAAGGGTTAAATATCCACCACTTAGAATATACCCTTAAAGGCTACGACCATATTTCCGGCTTACCACCAGTAAACTATTGATTAACTCTATCACCAAATAGCGGTGTAGGAAGGTATTGTACATCAATATGTCAATTATAGTAATCATCTCCTGACACCTCAATATGGTATTGTCGTCCCATGAAAGCAAAACCTGCGCCCATTTCCACAAGGAATTTCTCTACATGTTTCACCAAACCGATTTCTACATCACGCTCATTGTATTGGTCGGTAAAGGTCAGCATATCGAATATATACGGGTCTTTGAGCATTGATTTCACATCGTTTACTTCGGGAACAGGCAGGGTTTCAGTGAAATTGTTTGCCAACGCACCATGCTTGCCATAGTCATCAAGTTTGATAGCTTCTTGCAGATAGCGTGTATTCCAATGCGATGTAATACTTTGCACCATATACCAATACCGTGCGCGAATATCCTTGACTTGTTGTAAGAGTATCAGGTTATGCGTCCAGCCTAGATGTTTGATAGGAAAGGAAAAATTATATTCGCCTAATTGCGCAATCATTGATTGCGCAATTGAAGAATCAGCACCTTTCACCATCGTAAGTTCTTGATTGTATTCGTTGAAGAACTGTATCATACACTGCATGTTGCGCACAGAAAAACCCTTTATTTCGGAATAATCGTTCTTCAAGTCCACGGACAAGCGTTGCAAGGTTTTCTTGCCCCAACCATCTGCATCTTGACTTTGCCGCAACATACCTCCAATATCCCAATACATTCGGAGCATTTCTTCGTTGGCGGCATAAATCGCTCGTTGTTGGGCAACCAATACCCGCTGCTTGATTTTACGAAGCAGTGCCGCATAACCATTGAAATTATCTGCCAAGTTATCAATTGCTTGTTTATCTGTATTTTTAGTCATAATCTTCTTTGACATTTCCACAAAGTTACGCTTTTTATTCGATTGTACATCAAATTCTTACAATATTATTAGTTATACCCATTATGGACTATTTTCTCATTGAGAAACCTCTTTTCTGCTGTTGGTCATAATGTTATCTTACAACCGGTCTTTTCTTTTAGCATTTCTATAAATTCGACCAAGTTATTTTCTTTCCCATGATAAGTTGTCATCCAATAAACACAATGTTTCCATGACTTCCTAGTTCGATGCAGTCATTTCAAAATCAAGAGAATACCGAGCGAACGGATAAGATACACTGTTTTCAACCTCAAATTATACGGAAAAACCCATACCTTTTTTATACCTTTGCCCCCAAAAGAAAACAACAGACATGGAACTATTCAATAAAATGATTGCCGCAGCCCTGAAGGTTTCCGTACATCAAGTAGACAATACATTATCTCTACTGGACGGGGGAGCTACCATCCCTTTCATAAGCCGATACCGGAAAGAGGCAACCGGAGGACTGGACGAAGTACAAATAGGCGAAATTAAAGACAGAAATGACAAGTTGTGTGAACTGGCCAAGCGAAAAGAAACTATTCTTTCTACCATAGAAGAACAGGGCAAACTGACAGAAGAATTGCGCAAACGCATTGAACAGAGTTGGGATGCCACCGAAGTGGAAGACATATATCTGCCCTATAAGCCGAAACGTAAAACCCGCGCCGAAGCGGCACGGCAAAAAGGACTGGAACCGCTTGCCACCTTACTGTTATTGCAACGCGAAAACCATCTGGACAGCCGTCTCCCCGCTTTTGTGAAAGGAGATGTGAAAGACGAAGAGGATGCGCTGAAAGGCGCGCGCGACATCATAGCCGAACAAGTGAGCGAAGACGAGCGCGCCCGCAACCAACTGCGCAACCAATTTTCCCGACAAGCTGTCATCACCTCCAAAGTGGTGAAAGGCAAAGAGGAAGAAGCCGCCAAATACCGCGATTATTTCGATTTCAGCGAACCTTTGAAACGCTGTTCCTCCCACCGTCTGCTGGCTATCCGCCGGGGAGAGTCGGAAGGCCTGTTGAAAGTAAGTATAAGTCCTGATGACGAAGAGTGCGCCGGACGGCTGGAACAAATGTATGTCCGTGGCAACAATGAATGCAGCCGCCAGGTAGGCGAGGCAGTGCGTGATGCGTACAAGCGGCTTCTGAAGCCTTCCATCGAAACCGAATTTTCAGCCTTGAGCAAGGAGAAAGCCGACGAGGAGGCAATCCGCGTCTTCGCCGGAAACCTGAGACAGCTTCTGCTGGCTCCTCCTTTGGGACAGAAACGGGTCATGGGAGTTGATCCCGGCTACCGTACCGGATGTAAAATAGTCTGTCTGGACGCCCAAGGCTCTTTGCTGCACAATGAAACCATTTATCCGCATCCGCCTAAGAATGAATACTCACAGGCAGCCCGCAGCATCGTGAAATTGGTAGAACAATATCAGATAGAGGCAATCGCCATAGGCAATGGCACCGCCAGCCGTGAGACAGAACAATTCATCACTTCACAACGCTATGACCGTGAATTGCAAGTATTTGTAGTAAGCGAGGACGGAGCATCCATTTACTCGGCCTCGAAAACCGCCCGAGACGAGTTCCCTGAATACGACGTGACCGTGCGTGGAGCCGTATCCATAGGCCGCCGGTTGATGGACCCGCTGGCCGAACTGGTGAAAATAGATGCCAAATCTATCGGAGTGGGACAATACCAGCATGATGTGGACCAGACTTTATTGAAGAAGTCATTGGACCAGACAGTGGAAAGTTGTGTGAACCTGGTAGGTGTGAACCTCAATACCGCCAGCCGCCATCTGCTGACTTATATATCGGGACTAGGTCCTGCCTTGGCTCAAAACATTGTGGATTACCGCACCGAGAACGGGCCTTTCAGTTCACGCAAGGAATTATTGAAAGTACCCCGGATGGGAGCGAAAGCGTTTGAGCAATGCGCAGGGTTCCTGCGTATCCCACAAGCGAAGAATCCGCTGGACAACTCGGCCGTGCATCCCGAAAGCTATCCCATAGTGGAGCAGATAGCCAAAGACCTGAACTGCACCGTAGACGAACTGATAAAAAGCAAAGAACTGCGCAGCCGGATTGATATCAAGAAGTATGTCACCCCGACAGTGGGGCTTCCCACCCTGACAGACATCATGCAGGAATTGGACAAGCCGGGACGCGACCCACGGCAACAAATCCAAGTTTTTGAATTTGACAAGAATGTAAAGACCATAGAGGATTTGACTGAAGGAATGGAACTGCCCGGCATTGTGAACAATATTACCAACTTCGGTTGCTTTGTAGATATAGGAATCAAAGAGAAGGGTCTGGTGCACGTATCACAACTGGCCGACAAATTTGTGAGCGACCCCACCACCGTAGTCAGCATCCATCAGCATGTACGGGTGAAAGTGATGAGCATAGACCTAGAGCGCAAGCGCATCCAGCTCACTATGAAAGGATTGAATCAATAATTGCAACAAGGTAAAAAAGAATATGGAAGAAGATATAGAAACCTGCGGCTGGTTCGTTTTTTATAAGGATCAGCTGCTGATAGAGAAAAAGAACGGAATGTACACCATACCTTTCGGAACAGAGCCTCCCATGCCTGTTCCGGTGGGAAGCACTATCCACACCATCGGAGAGATAGAGGGACGCACTGCCAAGACTTTCTCCGTACATGCCCCGGTGCCCGGCAGCGAAAATGACCGCCACCTGATGATGGATCTCCGGAGTTCATACGACGTATTGCCTTGGGAAGAGTACAATGTGGGTGGCAAAGCCTTCCAGATACTGAATTGGGACAAGAACAGCCGCTATTGCCCCATGTGCGGCGTACCTACCGTACAGATTTCTCCAATTGCTAAAAAATGCCCCCAATGTCGTCAGGAAATTTATCCGCGCATCTCTCCTGCCATCATTGTATTGATACGCCGGGGAGACAGCATACTGCTGGTCCACGCCCGCAACTTCCGGGGAACTTTCAACGGTTTGGTAGCCGGCTTTCTTGAACCGGGCGAGACTTTGGAGGAGTGTGTGTACCGCGAGGTACTGGAAGAAACAGGACTCCATATCAAAAACCTGAAATATTTCGGCAGCCAGCCGTGGCCTTATCCCAGCGGAATCATGATAGGCTTCACCGCCGATTATGAAAGCGGAAACATCAAACTACAACAAGAAGAACTGAATGCCGGCGCTTTCTATACCAAAGACAACTTGCCGGAGATACCCAAAAAGCTGAGCCTGGCAAGAAAACTGATTGATGCGTGGCTGGAGGAAAAGAATCATTTATAGAACGAGATGAGTCATGTTCCATCCATAAATACCTATTTATCGCTTGCAGAACTTAAAATGTACTATCTTTGCAATATGGAATGGTTAAATAGCTTATTTTTTGAACACACGCCTTTACAGGCGGTTGTAATCCTCTCGATTATCATTGCCGTGGGGCTCGGTTTAGGTAAAATCCACCTGTTTGGCATTTCATTGGGAGTTACCTTCGTCTTTTTTGCCGGTATTCTGGCCGGACACTTGGGATTCTCAATCGACTCGAATATGCTGAATTACGCCGAGAGTTTCGGTCTTGTGCTTTTTGTATACGAACTAGGATTGCAGGTAGGTCCCGGCTTTTTCAGTTCATTCCGTAAAGGCGGTGTACAGCTCAATATGCTGGGCATGGGCGTTATTCTGACAGGTACGGTCATGACGGTACTTTTCAGCAAACTGGGAGACATACCGATGAGCGATATGGTAGGCATCCTTTGTGGAGCCACCACCAATACTCCCGCTTTGGGGGCCGCCCAACAGACTTTAAAACAAATGGGGGAACCCGCCAGTGGCGCAGCGTTAAGTTGCGCCGTAACCTATCCGCTGGGAGTGGTAGGTGTTATTCTGGCCATGCTGCTGGTACGCAAATTATTTGTCCGTCCCTCAGATATCGACATTCACGAGCACGAGGACACCAATCAGACGTTCATTGCCACCTTCAAAGTGCACAATCCCGCCATTTTCAATAAAAGCATAAAAGAAGTAGCTTTATTAAGCTATCCTAAATTTGTTATCTCCCGTTTATGGCGGGAAGGCACGGTAAGCATTCCCACTTCAGAAAAAATACTGAAAGAGAATGACCGCCTGCTGGTTATCACCACCGAAAAGGACGCTCCCTCGCTCACGATTCTTTTCGGCGAACAGGAAAACCAGGATTGGAATAAAGAAGACATCGACTGGAATGCCATAGACAGCCAATTGATTTCCAAACATATCGTTATCAGCCGCCCCGAAATAAACGGGAAAAAACTAGGCTCTTTACGTCTGCGCAACAGCTATGGCATCAACATCAGCCGTGTGATGCGCAGCGGGGTACAACTGCTTGCCACACCGGGGCTGATCCTCCAACTGGGTGACCGGCTGACCGTAGTGGGAGAAGCCAAAGCCATAGAGAATGTGGAAAAAGTATTGGGCAATGCGGTTAAAACGTTGAAGGACCCTAATCTTGCCGCCATTTTTATAGGTATTGTACTGGGATTGATACTAGGCTCCATCCCTATCGCCATCCCCGGCATCAGCACTCCCGTTAAATTAGGCCTGGCAGGCGGACCTATCGTAGTAGGAATTCTTATCGGATGCTTTGGCCCCCGTTTCCACCTCATCACTTATACCACCCGGAGTGCCAACCTGATGCTGCGCGGTATCGGGTTATCCCTCTATCTGGCTTGCCTGGGACTGGATGCAGGCGCACATTTCTTCGAGACAGTGATGCGCCCCGAAGGAGCCATCTGGATAGCTGTAGGCTTCGCCATCACCTTTATTCCGGTAGTCATTATGGCATTAGTGGCCCTCCGCATAAGCCACCTCGACTTCGGAAGCACCTGTGGCATGCTGTGTGGAAGCATGGCAAACCCTATGGCATTGAACTATGCCAATGACACGTTACCCGGTGATAATCCGGCAGTGAGTTATGCCACCGTATATCCGCTGTCCATGTTCAGCCGGGTCATTATAGCCCAATTAATACTTATGTTTTTTATATAATTTCCAGCTATGAACGCTTATAATTCTATCACACCGGAAACCATACAGGAAGATATGCGATACCTGCAACTGCTGTCGCATAGTTTCCCCACTATAGCCGATGCCAGTACGGAAATAATCAACCTGGAAGCTATTCTGAACCTGCCTAAAGGTACAGAACATTTCCTTGCCGACCTGCACGGAGAGTACGAGGCATTCCAGCATGTATTGCGGAATGCTTCCGGGGCCATCAAAAGAAAAGTAAATGAAATATTCGGCAATACCCTGCGCGAGAATGAAAAAAAAGAACTATGTACGCTGATTTATTATCCGGAACAAAAACTGGATCTGGTAAAAGCAGTGGAAACGGATTTGGACGACTGGTATGTCATCACGTTGAACCAACTGGTACGTGTATGCCAGAATGTATCCTCCAAATATACCCGTTCCAAAGTGCGGAAGTCGCTTCCCAAAGAATTCTCGTATATCATTCAGGAGTTGTTGCACGAAAACTCAATGGTTCCCAACAAACAGGCGTATATTAATGTCATCATCAGCACCATCATTTCTACCCGCCGCGCCGATGACTTTATCATTGCCCTATGCAACCTCATCCAACGGCTCACCATAGACACACTGCATGTGCTGGGTGATATATTCGACCGTGGCCCTGCCCCCCACCGCATTATGGACATATTATGCGATTATCATAATTTCGACGTACAATGGGGAAACCATGACATTTTATGGATGGGAGCCGCAGCCGGCAACGACTGCTGTATGGCAAACGTGCTACGCCTGGCCATGCGTTATGGCAACCTTGCCGCTCTGGAGGACGGATATGGCATCAACCTTCTGCCCCTGGCCACCTTTGCCATGGAAACATACGCTGATGATCCCTGCACCCTGTTCGGACCGAAAGTAGAGAAAGAAGACTGTACGTACAATGCCAAGACGCTGCGCATGATAGGCCAGATGCACAAAGCAATCAGTGTTATCCAGTTCAAGCTGGAAGCGGAGATTATCAGGCGCCGCCCCGATTTCGAGATGGACGACCGTATGCTGCTACACCGTATAGACTTCGAGCGTAAGACCATCACAATGCCCAATGGAAAAGAATATGAGCTGAAAGACAGTTTTCTTCCTACGGTAGATCCTGCCGATCCTTATAAGCTGACAGACGAAGAACGGGAAATTATGAACAAACTCCATCGTTCATTTGTCAGCAGTGAGAAATTGAAAAAACATATCCGCTGCCTGTTCCGTTACGGATGCATGTACACGGTGAGCAACTCAAATCTGCTGTTCCACGCCTCCATTCCCTTGAATGCCGACGGTACGCTGAAAGATGTGTCCATAGCCGGAAAAACGTACAAGGGAAAAGCCTTGCTGGAAAAAGTAGGGCATTTGATCCGTACCGCCTTCTTCGCTGAGGAAGACAACGAGGACAGACCCTTTGCTGTAGACTATGTATGGTACTTGTGGTGTGGCAAAGACTCCCCTGCTTTCGACAAAGACAAAATGGCTACTTTTGAACGTTACTTCTTAAAAGAGAAAGAGTTGCACAAGGAAGTGAAAAGGTCACTATTACAGCCTGCGCAATGAAGAAAAAGTATGTGACATGCTGCTGGACGAGTTCGGCGTGATAGGAACACACCGCCATATCATCAACAGGGCATGTACCCGTAAAAACCATCCAAGGTGAGAATCCGATAAAAGCAAACGGCAAGATGATGGTCATAGACGGAGGATTCTCTAAAGCGTATCATTCGGAAACCGGAATTGCCGGATATACACTGGTATACCATTCGCGCGGATTCCAACTGGTACAGCACGAACCGTTCACCTCAATGCAAAAAGCCATTGAAGAAGGGCAGGATATCAAATCGAGCACTCAGATAGTAGAAATGAGCACCCAACGCATGATGGTAAAGGACACTGACAAAGGACGGGAACTGGTGACACAGATCAACGATTTAAAGAAATTGCTGATGGCCTACCGGACAGGACTTATCAAGGAGAAATCCATATAAACAGATTATCCGCAATCATACTACCGGATAATAAATGAAAGTTTATTGCCCTATGATTGCGGATAAAAAGGGATATTCAGTAAATGTCTCTAAAAAATAAGATGGCATATGAAGATGATAGGGCATGACCATTTCATATGCCATTCTTATTGTCATTTTTCCGTGCTTTCTCACATACTTCTATCCGAC
>ENA-OPYX01000473-OPYX01000473.1-human-gut-metagenome-genome-assembly--contig:-NODE-473-length-23473-cov-10.366787_pt1 | contig 23473 bp, 27 predicted proteins | sample MGYA00242639_ERZ504486 | MGnify/ENA primary metagenome ERZ504486 (study PRJEB26092, sample SAMD00036296) | human gut metagenome | host: Homo sapiens | study: EMG produced TPA metagenomics assembly of... | reverse complement strand
TATGTATATGAATACCGGTTATTTAAACCACTCCCATATGGATTTCAAAGACAAAAGTCGCCCACTGGTTGTAGGAAGTTGCGGTACTTACCGCCTTTCCAGCCATCCAAAGTTACCAACCTACCGTCCAAGGGGACGCCTGGATTATCAGATTATCTATATCACTGCTGGTTGTGGGCATTTTCATTTTGACAATGTGGATAACGAAACGATTGTCCCTGCCGGTAATATTGTACTGTACAGACCGAAGGAACTTCAGAAATATGAATATTATGGAAAAGATAAGACAGAAGTATACTGGATTCATTTTACAGGCAACAATGTAAAAAATATCCTACGGCAATATGGATTCCCGGATAAAGAGCGTGTATTTCAGGTCGGAACCTCTATGGAATACGAACAGATTTTCAAGCGTATTATCATCGAGCTTCAGCGTTGCCAAGATAATTATGAGGAAATGCTTGTCCTTCTGCTCCGTCATCTTCTTATCATCTTTCATCGGGAACTGACCAGGGAACATATCTCGAAAAATGAATACCTGGATCACGAGATGGATAACGCAGTTACTTTTTTCAGTGAAAATTATAACCAGAATATTAGCATAGATGATTATGCTGCCTCACGTGGAATGAGTGTCAGCTGGTTTATCCGAAACTTCAAAAAATACACAGGTTCTACACCAATGCAGTTTATTGTGGGAATCCGAATTAACAATGCCCAGATGTTACTTGAAACAACAACCTATTCCATCAATGAAATTTCTAAAATCGTCGGGTATGATAATCAGCTTTATTTCAGCCGGCTTTTCCACAAGCTGAAAGGATATTCCCCAAGAGAGTACCGAAAGATAAGAAACAAGTTCTAAAATCCACAATATCATAAATCCAGTTTCCCCTCCAAAAGAGGATGCCACGGAATCATCAAATCAACGATTCCATGGCATCCTCTTCTCTCTTTTTGCTATTCTTATTTTACAAACTCAACCGAATAATAATACATATACTCATTATCTGTATCTAGGTGTTCTCCTGTAATGTCCTATATCGGCAACGAATTCACTTTGATTTGTGTTGCTTTCCGCTGGAATTAAAGCGTCAGCCTTCTAGATGTCAAAATTTCGAGGCCCAATCACACTCTCTATTTTCTCGCTGTCTACGCTTAGCAACTGCCATTACTGGCAGGCACCCAGGACTCGATACTGGCGGTTGAAATCCACTTATTTAACTTTAGTTTACGTAATAATATATTATGTAAATTAGGCTTGAAAAATCAGACAGCTATCGGTATCAAAAACCGACAGCTGTCTTTTTTAAAATTCTTTTTTTTCCATAATTCGACTACTAACAAAATAAGATATCAATGTCGCGAAAATCCCCAAAGCAAATAAAATAATAGTTACTACTTCATCATTTACAGAATTTATGGCTGTTAAAATTCTGGGGTTTCCATCAATTAAATTTTTTATAAAATAAATTGTTGCAGCTATAATCCCAGCTAAAAGAGTTAAAATAATTCTGCTTTTTTCCATTCCATACTTTAACTGGAATGGAATCAAAATAGACAACATCAATAAAATGATTGGTAAGAAAATGAGAATAACCGGCAATTCATCAAGAAAAGAAAAGCGTTCTCCGCGTATCATCTTGGATACAAAGTAAAGAATAGCAGCAAACAGCCATGCAATAACCGCACCACCAATACAAAACAGATATTTCTCCTTAACATAGATTTTTGCTGTAATCGGAAGTGTCATTAGAAATTCATATCCATGGTCTAATTCATCGTAAGAAATGGTACTTACCATAACAATTGCTGCGCAAAAAGACAGATATCCCAAAATAAAAGTACCATCTTGTGAAAAACCTAACACAACTGCAATTACAACAAATAGCAGTAACATCTGTTTTCTCTGCATGATTAACCGAATATCTTTTTCTAACAATCCTGCCATAATTAATATCCCCCTGTCGTCATAAGAATCAATGCATCAATCCTGCCATTTTCTACTGCTATCTGTGGATAATTTTCCAGGTAATAGTTTTTATCGTTTGTAAGGCAGGCATAGCCATAAGCTTCTTTTTGTATCTTTAAAATTGCTTCTTTATCAAGTGTTTCATACTGTTCTTTCGTTACTTTTAAAATCCCATATTGTTCTAAAATAACATCGATTTTTTCATGGAGCATCAATTTTCCATTATGAACCAGATAAATATCGTCACAAAGTGTCTCTAAATCAGCTGAAATATGGGACGTAATTAAAATACTCCGATTCTCATCTTCTATCAGATAATCTCTTAATAAATCCAAAATTTCCGTTCTGGCTTCAATATCAAGTCCTGAGGTTGGCTCATCCAATATCAAAAGACGTGCTTTGTGGGTAATCGCAGTTAACACTTTTAATTTTGCTTTCATGCCTGTTGAAAATTCTTGGAGTTTTTTCTTTTTTGGTAAATTTAAAAGTTTACATTTTTGTTCAAATTTTTCTTTTTCAAAATGAATATAGGTCTTCTCTAAAATTTGTTCAATATCCGATATTGTAAGTTGTGTACTAAATCCAGATTCAGCCAAAGATACACCGATAGCTTGTTTTTTATCCGGTTCTAATTTTTTTATTGGAGTTCCAAAAACTTTAACTGTACCGGAGTCCGGTTTTATAAGTCCCAAAGTCAGTTTAATTGCTGTACTTTTTCCAGCTCCATTTTTTCCAATTAATCCTGTAATTTGTCCTTTGGGTATTTTCATAGATAAGTGAAAATGAAAATCATTATAATTCTTATCCACTTCCTGCATCTCTATCATAAGCCACTCTCCCTTCTTCTTATTTTTCATCTAACAACAGCTGAACAAGTTCTAAAATTTCATTTTGATTCATTCCAACCGAAACTGCTTTATCAATTGCTTTGTCAAATTCTTCTTCGACTGCACGTTTTCTTGCTTCAACTGCTAACTGTTTATCAGAGGCTGTAACAAAAGTGCCTTTTCCATGAATTGTTGTTACAAATCCTTCTTCTTCCAACTTATCGTAAGCTTTTTTTACAGTTAATGCGCTGATACGGAGTTCTCCAGCAAGTTTTCTTACAGATGGAAGTCCCTCACCTTCTACAAGGTTTGACTGAATAATTTCTGATTTAATCTGTTCCATTAACTGTTCATAAATCGGTACCATGGATGAATGATTCAGTATAATATGCATATTTATAAAATCTCTCCTTTACAATAAACAGTATATAACAGATAAATACTGTTGTCAACTGTTGTATACTGTTTATCTTAACTTTTAAGTAAAAATCTCATTTGTAAGCGAACACATATTCCGAATATTTGTTTGCATTATAACTATGAATATGATATGATAATACTAAGATGAGAAGGAAAAGAACCTTTATTTTAAGCAGAGTTTCGGGAGGATTTAAATAGATGACGTATGGTAAAATAAGCAAAAAACAATCTGAGATTTTAGAATATATGAAAAAAGAAATTTTAAACAGAGGATTCCCACCGTCTGTACGTGAAATTTGTCAGGCAGTTCATTTGAAATCAACATCTTCGGTTCATGCACATTTAGAAACGCTTGAAAAGAATGGGTACATAAAGCGTGATGCAACGAAGCCTCGTGCAATTGAGATTTTAGATAATAATTTTAATCAGGTACGAAAAGAAACGATTAACGTTCCTGTGATTGGAAAAGTTGCAGCAGGTCAGCCTCTTTTAGCTGTAGAAAATACAGAAGGATATTTTCCAGTACCAGCAGAGTTTTTACCGAATCAGCCAACTTTTATGCTTGTTGTTCAGGGGAACAGTATGGTAAATGCCGGAATTTTTGACGGAGATTATGTTATGGTTGCGCAGCAGGATACCGTTGAAAATGGAGAAAAAGTAGTTGCTTTAATTGAAGATTCTGCAACTGTAAAAACGTTTTATAAAGAAGAAGAGCATATTCGTCTTCAACCAGAAAATGATTATATGGATCCGATTCTGGTAAATCCAGACAAAGAGACTTTTCAGATTCTGGGAAAAGTGATAGGAGTATTTCGTTTTATGAAATAAAGAAACTCCTGCTGCCCTATTTGTGTTATTCTTATCTTATTGGGCAGGCATTTTCATTTTTTACGACATCAAAAGTTGTCAGCTTTTTTGGGGCGAGCATGTTGCTTCATTCTGACAGCTTTTGATGTAATGTATATTTTGGAATTCTTCTCATTTTATTTTGATGCGAATGCCAGAAAAAGCTTTTCTAAACTCTCCTCTATCTGTGCGACGTCAACTAAAAACACAGAAACTCTGACACCATCCCCACTATCAAATAAAATGGGCTCAGTATTTCTCATTTCTTCATTCATTGGATATAACAGCCATACTTCTGATGCTTGATATTTCTTTGCATAGGCGTACATCTGATACATATCAGCCTGAGAAATACCATAATTCGCTTTTTTATTGTTTATCAGACTTTTCCATTTTGTATCTAAAATGATAATTGATTCGTCAGGTCTTGTGATAACTAAATCGGGTCTAAGAGCAAATTTTTGATATTTTTCCCCATTCAATGTATCAAATAAATAATAGCCTTTATCTTGAATGGATACATCCCATCCGGCTTGATTCAATCGTTTCTTTAAATTCTTTGCAACATAAGCTTCAAATACTTTTTCCATTGGAAATAATAACGCACGAGCCGATTCCGTTCCGGAAAACATACTAAAACTTTTATTTTTTAGAAAGACCTTTGACCATTTCAAAAGCACTTCATAACATTTGGTTGTTCTATCTATCACGACTTTTGAAAAATCTTTTTCATAATTTTTTGATGGTTCTACAAGTTCAAATGATACCAATAACTGACGTATCTCTTTTGAATTTTGTGCACTGCCCGTGAGTTGTTGCAATTTTAATAGAGTTGACTTTATCAGCCTGTTTTGGGGACAATTTGCCTGATATTCATCAAATACAACGTAAAACCGTTCTTTATGAACAATGTTTTGTTTGAGATGTTCATTTACCAAAAGTTTTCCCTTATAAACATTAAGATTTTCTTCTTGATTGAGATATGATGATTTTATTCCGTTTTTCACAAGCCTTCGGACTTCTTGAATATATAAGTTGATAAATATTTCATATAAATTCATGTTTTCTGGATTTAAATTGGCATTTGCAGCTGTTTTACCAGAAAAATCCTTCATACTGCGAAGCATTTTTAAGAATACTTTCTTTGTTTCATCTTTTTCTTCTTTTAAAAATGCAATTTTAGGAAGAATCTGTATCTGAACATTCTTTTTTAGCTGAATCAGCCCAACGTAGTTTTTGAATGTGATTGTCTGACCGAGTGCTTTCTTATATCCAATGGTTATGAAGTTTAAAATATCTGAGTTTTCTTCTTTTTGCTCAAACTCATGAATAAATTCAAGAAACTCATGAAATGTCTTTTTATCAAGGCATTGGTATTGCTTATCAAACCTTTTTAAGTTTTGATTTTTCTCATTTGCTTCAATGATTTTTTCAAATTCTCGTACTTCCAGAACCTGCATCATACATTCTCCAATTTCTTATCACCCATAATTTCAATATAACTGTTAATATTAAAAAACGCAGAATCTTGAATCTGATAAGAATACTCAGGAATATCAAAATCGGATGTATCGCCTCTAAAAATAGTAGTTGCAGTTGTTCTTGTTTCAAGAATAAATTTGTGTGCATCCTGCGTTTTTCCATTGTCTCCAAGTACAAGCATAATTTTGCTGTAATCTTCATAAAAATATTCCTGAAGCAGGGGAATGATAGATTTCTTAAAGATATCAGCCAGTTTTGTTATCGTCGTTTCATCTTTTAAACCAAGAAAAAAAGCATGTCCAATCGTGTGTTCTCGGTCAAATAAAAATTCAATGCGTTTGTTCATACATTCCAGCATAAGTGCCACATCAAGTTCTACTCCTTCTACACGAATTTTATCTGCGCCCATTTTTCTAAGGACTGTAACATCAGGCATCCTCTCAATAAACTGAAATCGGCGGCGAAGTGCAGTATCCATAAGTGAAATCGAACGGTCGGCAGTATTCATTGTTCCAATCAGATACACATTATTTGGCACGCCAAATGACTTGTTGGAATATGGCAGAATAACTTCCATTGCTTCTTTTGCTCCTTTTCGTTTTACCGGTTCAATCAAAGTAATCAGTTCACCAAAAATTTTGGAGATATTTCCACGATTAATTTCATCCATAATAAATACATAAGGTCGTGTTTCTTCTTTTAACTCAATGTCAGAATCTGCTGGAATTTTGCTTAATAAATCTCCCACATGAATCCTTACTAATTCGTATACTGATTTTCTGTCGAGTCTGACACCACCATTTAAATCAATGATTTCGATATCTTTACCTTTACAAATCCAGTTTACCATACGTTTTCTTGGATATCTCTCAATAGAAGTATCAAATTCTGCATTGCTGGTTATCACTCCAATTCCATCTACCGCACTTGCTGTGGAACGTGCCACCACAATATCACCGATTTCCATTTCCTGATGAAAATTAAGTAAGATTCGACGTTCTTTATCATTTAAATTTCCGGTATCTTCGGTGATGATTTCCGGACTTCCATCCCAGCCGATTCGAATCGTTCCCTCCTCAAAACATTTTTTCTTTAACTCTGGATATTCCGTTCCACCGAGAATGACATTCCAGACACGAGCTTCATTTCTAATTTTTGTTTTCTTTGTCTCTGCCTTTTTTTGTTCTGCCCTCCCACAAAATGCTTTAAATATCCCATCTTTTATCGTATATTCCACATCATTGGAATCGTGATTTAGATTCGGACGGATTCCTTCGATAAATTCTTCATAACCATACGATTGATGAAAGGTAGTAAAGGCAATCCTTTTTTCTTTCGCCTTTAATTCCTGATAGCGTTTTAGTACCTGTTCGTAAGGAAGTGCTTCTATTTCATCTAAATTTTTTTCTTCGCAGATTGCAACGGCATAAAGTATGGTATAGTATGTTTTTCCTGTTCCTGGAGGACCATACAGAATCAGATTTTTATCAAATTCCATAGCGTTGTTTCTCCTTTGTTCTTATACTTTGGCTTTTATCTTTTAAGAGATGTAACTCTACTAGTACAGCGTAAATTAAGTAGCTGCTAACTAGATAAAGTATAACAAAAAAGCCTTGAGAAAGTAAAATAGATTTCTCAGGGCTTTTGATTAATTTTTATTTTAAATCTTCTACTTCAACAACAGTACCATCTCTCCAGATTCTTTCTAAATCATAAAATAAACGGTTTTCTTCATCGAAGATATGAATCACGATATCTCTGTAATCCATCAGAATCCAGTTTGCATTCTGATATCCTTCAATTTGTTTCGGTTCATATCCGGCTCTTCCGAGTGTTTCATCCACGTTGTCGGCCATCGCCTGAACCTGATTATGGTTTGTTCCGCTTGCGATAATGAAATAATCTGCAAGGGTAGATACGTTTTCAATGTTGATAACTTTAATTTCAAGTGCTTTTTTATCGTCTAATGCATCACAGGCTAATTTTGCAAGTTCTTTGCTTGTCATAAAGCGCTCTCCTTTTTTTCTTGTTGCTTTGTTTCATGTAACTGTCTATAAAATTCAAATGCATCTTTCGTTTCAGGATCGAGTGTTTTAGGATTTTTTCCAAGATACTCTAAGGTATCCCGCAAAAATCTCATACATACATTCATCAATATCATAAAAAGCAGTTTGGCGGATTTTGGCAAGATTTGGAGCTTTCTCTCTGTTTGGCTCAATATAATCCGCAATGTAAATAATTTTTTCCAGCATCGTCATATCTGCTTTTCCGGTTGTATGCCAGCGAATAGAAGAAAGAATCTCTTCCTCTTCTACCTGATATTTTTCTTTTGCAAGAAACGCTCCTAATTTAGCATGTAAAAGAAAAGGAGCCTGAGCTTCAATTTCTGAAATTTCTATCTTATTTTTCTCGCAAAGTTTTATTTTTTTTTCGTCCGGTATACACTTTGCACAGTCATGTAGCAGTCCTGCAACTCTGGCTTTTTCTAAATCACAGCCATAAGCCATTGCCAGTGCGGCTGCTGTATACATAACTCCTTTTGTATGTTCATAACGCTCTTTTTCTTGATGCTTTTTCACTTTTTTTGCAAATGCTTTTAAATCATATTGCATGTTCATCACATTCCTCGTAGATATGGTTTTGTTTGATGTACTCAATTACGCTGTCAGGAATATAATAGCGGATATTTCTTTTACCTGCGACCCAGGAACGCAGTAAAGCGGAAGAAATGTCAATATTTAAGGTTTTCAGCTTTTTAAAACTACCATTGTATTTTTTTGTCAGATAAGAAATCGTCTCATCTAACGCTTCCTCTTTGGTATGATTTCTGGTTGCAACTACAATAATGCCGGCCTGACAGATTCGTGCAGGTTCTTTCCATTCATCAAAATCAAAAAGAGAATCTGCACCTAAAATAAAATAATATTCCGTATTTGGATGTTTTTTATTTAAGCGTTCCAAAGTACGATAGGTATAAGTAAAACCATCTTCGTTCATTTCCTCTAAAGAAAGAGAAAAATGAGGATTGGAAGCAATCGCACGTTTTACCATTTCGCATCTTTGGTCATCCGTTGCACGGTGTGCTCGGTTTCGTTTATGAGGTGGATTTCCAGATGGCATAAACAGCACTTCATCTAATTGAAACTGCTCATAAGCGGTCTCTCCTAATATCAGATGACCGATATGAATCGGGTCAAATGTTCCACCCATAATGCCGATTCGTTTTTTTTGGTTTATCCATAATTTGCCTCTTATCTAATCTGATTCTGGCAGATACAAAACCAAAACCGTGTTCTGTTTTTAATTATTTTGGAAGTACGATTTTTTTCCTTTCTTTTTTCGCCCTCTTTATAAAGGACAATTTTCTTTCCGATTACCTGAACAACCTGTGATTTCGTACGTTCTGCTAATACCTGAGCGATTTCTTTCGGGTCATCCATGCAGTTTTGAAGAACATTGATTTTAATCAGTTCTCTGGCTTCAAGTGCTTCTGCAACGGATGCTGTATTTTCAGGAGTCAGGCTTGCTTTCCCAATCTGTAAAATCGGGTCCATCGTCATAGCCAGACTTTTTAAATAAGCACGCTGTTTACTTGTCATATTATCTTCCCCTTTCTGGTTTTTATTTATAATAATCAAAATCAAATCCATACATACGGACGGTATCGCCTTCCTGAATTCCGGCTTTTTCTAAGTCTTCTAAGATACCACTGTCTTTTAAGAAACGTTGGAAGAAAGAGAAACCTTTTTCGGAATCTAAGTTGGTATAACCCAGCATTTTTTCAATCTTCGGTCCTTCCATATGGAATAAATGCTCGTCCTCTTCATCCTGATAAACAGTATAAGGAAGATTTTCTGTGATTAACATATCTTCCGGGAAGAATTCCTGTTCAAAGACAACCGGCTCTTTCTCAATGGTATCAAGCAGTCCTTTTACATAATATAACAGCTCTTTTACTCCTTTTCCGGATACTGCGGAAATTGCAAATACTTTGATTCCCTGTGGTTCAAATTCCTGACGGATTTTTTCTACAGGGTCTTCGTCCTCCGAATAAATTGCATCAATTTTATTTGCTGCAATGACCTGTGGAACTTCTTTTAATTTTGGGTCATAAGCTTCTAATTCTTTGTTGATTTTGTAAATATCGTCTATTGGGTCACGTCCTTCTGTAGAAGCTGCATCTACTAAATGAATCAAGACACGACAACGTTCAATGTGACGCAAGAACTGATGACCAAGTCCGACTCCTTCGGAAGCTCCTTCAATCAGTCCTGGAATATCTGCGATAACAAATCCATTGCAATCGTCTAAATCAACCACTCCAAGGTGCGGATTTAAAGTCGTAAAATGATAATTGGCAATCTGTGGTCTTGCATTGCTGACTCTTGAAAGGAAGGTAGATTTGCCTACATTTGGAAATCCTAAAAGTCCGACATCAGCAATTACTTTTAATTCTAACTGAACTTCTAATTCCTGTGCCGGCTGTCCTGGCTGGGCATATTTCGGAACCTGCATGGTAGCTGTCGCATAATGCATATTTCCTTTTCCGCCACGTCCGCCTTTTAATACAATCTGACGCTGATTTTCGCCAGACATATCTGCAATGACTTTACCGGAAGTTGCTTCTTTGATTACCGTTCCTTCTGGAACTTTTAAAACAATATCTTTTCCATCCGCACCGTGACAGCGTTTTTTTCCACCTTCCTGTCCGTTTTCTGCGGCATATTTTCTTTTATGTCGATAGTCCGTAAGGGCATTGAGGCCTTTATCCACTTCAAAAATGACATCTCCGCCTCGTCCTCCGTCACCGCCGTCTGGTCCGCCATTTGGGACATAGAGTTCTCTACGGAAGCTTACATGACCATCTCCGCCTTTTCCTGAGCGGATAATAATCTTTGCTCTATCTGCAAACATAATAACCTCTATCTTTCTTTATAATCTATATAAAATAAAGTGGACAAGTCCACTTTTCCTACGTTTACCAATATATAAAAAGTGGCTTCAAACCTGAACGATTTGAAGCCTCATTTTTAAAACTTATTCTGCAGTTACTGGAACAACAGAAACCTGTTTTTTATCTCTGCCTTTTCTTTCAAAACGAACAACACCATCTACTAATGCAAATAATGTATCGTCTCCACCGCGTCCAACATTCACACCTGGATGAATTTTTGTTCCACGCTGTCTGTAAAGAATGTTTCCGGCTTTTACAAACTGTCCGTCTGCTCTTTTAGCGCCCAGTCTCTTGGATTCGGAATCTCTACCATTCTTAGTAGAACCAACACCTTTTTTATGAGCGAAAAACTGAAGGTTCATTCTTAACATGCCTTACACCTCCTCGAATATAACATCAATATATTGCATATTTTCTTCTTCATTCTCTATTCCCTGAAGTCCTAAGATTAGAGACTTCAGCAGCAGGGTTGTATCATCAGAGGGGTTATCCTGCTCCAGTCGAAATTCAATCCGTCCATCCTCTTCTTTTACATCTGCTGTAAATGCATCCGAGGTAAAAGCTTCGATGGAATTGATTGCATTTAAGACAAGGGCGGATACCGCTGCACAGATAATGTCTTCACCTGCATTTGCATATCCCGCATGATCCCATGCGTCAAATCCAATTACAACACCATTTTTTTGATAAAATGTAACTTTTGTCATAATTAAGCGTTGATTTTTTCGATTTTAACTTTGGTAAACTGCTGTCTATGACCGTTTTTCTTGTGGTATCCGGTTTTTCTCTTATATTTGTAAACGATAACTTTTTTTGCTTTACCGTTTTCAACTACAGATGCAGTTACAGATGCATTAGCAACATCTTCGCCAACTTTTAAACCATCGTTGTTTACAGCAAGAACCTGGTCAAATGTAACAGTTTCGCCAGCTTCTGCTCCAAGTTTTTCTACTCTGATAACATCGCCTTCGGCTACTTTGTACTGTTTACCACCTGTTGCAATAATTGCGTACATATGGCACCTCCTATTATCATTACTCGCCAGAATATGGTGACTGACTTTTTCACAGTGCTTAAAACCTCTCTGTGCGGCATACTTGAATATCTTAGCACGCTTTTTTAAATTCGTCAATATCTTTTGCTGAAAAAATACATTTTTTTCTAAATTCTTTTTCCGTCAAGTACTGCCTCTTTTAAACAGTTCCCTTCATAAACCAGCTTTAATGAAAAAAATGGATGATTCTCCTGTAATAATCTCAAAAAAATCCGGTCTCCTTCCCAAAGATTTAAGTTAAAGATTTCGTTCTTATCGACCCATTTTAAGACTCCCTCATTGCAGTCACAAAGTGTTCCTTCATAGTCATCTGCGGTATACAGGCACATGTATTCCGTTAATTCAGAACCCTTATCCTTTAATATAAATGTTACAATTCCGCGGAAATGATAAGAAGTCAGAGCAAGACCTGTTTCTTCTTTTACTTCCCTTAACAGACAGTCCTCCGGACTCTCATCTTTTTCAAAATGTCCTCCGACACCTATCCATTTTTCTTTATTGACGTCATTTTTCTTGGATATGCGGTGAAGCATAAGATAACGGTCTTCTTTTTCAATATAGCAAAGCGTTGTAAGCATGGATTTCATAGTTTTTTCCTCGATTTTTATTCTTCTGCCAGTTCTTCAGCAAGAGATTTCTTGATTTTCTTTCTGGTTACTTCTACAATGTTTAATTTTGTAATATCTACCACATTTCCCTTTACCGGGTCTTCATTTAAATAACGCTGAAGCACATGCATTAATTCTTTTTTGTCTTCTTCTCTTTTTAAATTAATAAAATCAATCAAAATCATACCGGAAAGGTTACGCATACGAAGCTGCCTTGCAATTTCGCCTGCAGCCTCAAGATTGATTTTTCGATAAGTCTCCTGTGCTTCTTTCTTTCCGGTATATTTTCCGGTATTTACATCAATCGAAACAAAAGCTTCTGTCTGTTGAATTACCAGAAATCCACCGGATTTTAACCAGACTTTTTCAGAAAGCGCTTCTTTTAATGCTTTTTCAATCGAATAAACTTTACAAAGTGGAAGTAAATCATCTTGATAAAAACGTGATTTCTTTGTTTCTATTCCATAATGCTCCAAATAAACCTGAATAGTTTCAAACAGTTCTTTATCATCCGTTACAATCTCTTCCAGCTCATCCGCATATAAATTTTGAAGTGCCTGAAGGTAGGGTGGTATGGAAACAAAAAGCTTTGAAAAGCAGGTTCTCATTCCTGCTTTTTTTTGAATTTCTTTTAGTTGACCATAAAGCTGGTCCAGTTCTTCTAAAATTTCAGCATCTTCTGCATGTGCACTATTGGTACGAAGAATGACTCCAGCATCCTCTGGAAGATGAGCTTGTAAAAGTTCTCTTAACTCCTGCTTTCTCTGCGCTTTTAATTTTCCCGAAAAACCAAGCGGTTCAAATTTTGAAGTCAAAACAACATAACGCCCTGCCAGATTTAAATCACAGGTTACGCAAGGGAGTTTGCCGCGAATCGGCTCTCTGCACACCTGTACTAAAAGTTCGTCTCCAATGCAAACTCGATTGTTTTTTTTTCTGATTTACGAAGAATGGCTCTGCTTTTTCTTCTAAGGAATAATAACATACAGTTCCATTTTCAATTTCAATAAACGCTGCACGAATGTTTTCGGCAATATTTTTTACTTTTCCAATATAAATATTTCCAAGAATAGATGCTTCCTCTTTTTTATAAAGGTCAAGCTGACAGATTTTATAGCCGATATCAAGTGCTGCGACAATTTTTTCTTTTCCTTTGACATGCATAGGAGTGATAATTAATTTACTCAATTTCTTCTCCTAAATCCTCTAAGGAAACCAGATTTCTTGCTTCGTCACTACCAGTATCTGCATAAAGTTCACAACGATGAATCATAAATTTTTCAGATTCTCATAAGGAATCTCCATAAATGCCGCAAATGCTTCCATCACAAGTTCCGGTTTTGTATTATTGGAGCTGCCTGCTGCAAGCTGCATAAAAATTTCATCCTTTTCTTCTAAAGAAAGTTTATAAATAAATGGACGAATATCTAATTCTTTTTCACTTTTTTTCGTTTTCTTTAAAATAACAATTTCTTTTTGTGCTTTAAATTCTTCTAATTTTTCTTTCCAGTTCTCTGGAAGTTTTGCAGTTTCACGGAATTTCAGACGATAATCTGCTGCTGCAACCAGCGACATGGCTTTGGAAGCTTTACCATCCTCTACCTGGCGGATGCTTAAAATCTTCATCCCTTCTGCCATTGCATCATTTAAGCGTTTTACCATATCAGAAGAAGTCGTTGCACTTTTTAATTCCATATCGAAGTATTCACCGGTACTTGTAATTCCAACTCCGAGAGGTGAGGCAAATGACATAATCATATGTGGACTGAATCCTTCTGAAAATGCGACATCTAAATTGGCACGTTTGACTGCCTTTTGAAAATAGCGCATAATATCCAGATGACCGATAAATTTCATAGCCCCTTCTTTTGCAAATTTTACCCTAACCTTCAACGCATACCCCTCCTTTGTATTTTCCTGCACCACAGCCGGAACATTTCATACGGCAGTTTGGCGTTACTGTTTCTTCCATTGCTGTTTTCCATTCTTTTTGTAAAAATTTCTTTGTTACGCCGGCATTGATGAAGTCCCATGGCAGAAGTTCATCAAGCGGACGCTGTCTTAGAGTATAAAATTCAGGGTCAATATTTAATTCTTCAAATGCTTCCATCCATAAATCATAGCGGAAATATTCGGACCATGCATCAAAGAGAGCACCCTTTCTATAAGCAAGCTCTAACACATCGGCAACTTTACGGTCACCTCTTGCTAAAATTCCTTCTAATACCGTAACATCTGCTTCGTGATAGTTATATTTAATACTCTTTTGATTTAACTGGGCACGAATTTCTGATTTTACGATTTTAGCACGTTCAAGATATTCTTCTTTTTTACACATCGGAGCCCACTGAAATGGGGTAAATGGTTTTGGAACAAAGAAAGACGTACTTACCACAATCTGACATCTTCCATGACGTTGGTCTTTTGGAATTTCATAATATTTTTTTGCAACTTCTTCTGCCAGATGCGCAATTCCTTTCATATCTTCTTCCGTTTCTGTTGGAAGTCCTAACATAAAATAGAGTTTTACACGAGACCAGCCACCCTGAAAGGCTTTAAAAGAGCCATTTAAAATATCTTCCTGAGTCAGACCTTTATTAATTACATTACGCATTCTCTGTGTTCCTGCTTCCGGTGCAAAGGTCAGACTGCTCTTTTTGATATCCTGTACTTTACTCATAACATCCAAAGAAAAAGCGTCAATACGAAGCGATGGAAGCGAAATATTTACATTACGCTCGGAACACTCTTCAATTAAAAAGTCAATTAGCTCTGGAAGCTTGGAATAATCACTGGAGCTTAAAGAACTAAGAGAAATTTCCTCATGTCCTGTACTTTCCAGCATTTTTTTTGCGGTTTCCTTTAAAAATTCTACATTTTTTTCACGAGTCGGGCGATAAATCATACCTGCCTGACAGAAACGGCATCCTCGGATACACCCCCTCTGGATTTCCAGTGTAACACGATCCTGAGTTGCTTTAATAAATGGAACAACAGGTTTTTTGGGATAACAGACATTATCAAAATCCATAACAACCTGTTTATCAATCGTTTCTTTTGCATGTTCATTATTTGGATGAAATGCTGCAAGTGTTCCATCCTCGTTGTATTCGGCATCATAAAATGCCGGAACATACAACCCTGGAATTTCTGCTGCCTTTTCCAAAAATTCTTTTCTGCTCTTTCCGGATTTTTTCCAGATTTTATATTCATCTAACAGTTCATCAAATACCGTTTCCCCTTCTCCGATATAGAAAATATCAAAGAATTTTGCCAGCGGTTCTGGATTGTACGCACAAGGTCCGCCACCCATCACGATTGGGTCATCTTCACTTCGCTCGGAAGCATGAAGTGGAATCTGGCTTAAATCTAAAATCTGAAGTATATTAGTATAGCACATCTCATACTGTATAGTAATACCAAGAAAATCAAAATCTTTAATGTTATCTTGAGACTCTAATGCGAAGAGGGGAATATTTTCTTTTCGCATAATGGCATCTAAGTCCGGCCACGGGGAATAAACGCGCTCGCACCAGGTATCCTCGCGTCTATTGAACATATCATATAAAATCTGAATTCCGAGATGGGACATTCCGATTTCGTAGACATCCGGGAAGCACATCGCAAATCGAATGTCTACTTCATTTTTATCTTTCATTACCGAGTTGATCTCATTTCCGATATATCGGGCTGGTTTCTCGATTTTTAGTAATATTTCATCACTTAATGCTAGTTTTCTCAATTTTTACCTCTTTCTTTTTGTGCAAATTTAATAGCGAATTGAGCAATTAAATTTGCAACCCTCTTTTTTTAAATTTTTGCTATTTCAATCGATTAGATTGACACAAATAGCAAGAAGAATTTTCAATAAATTTTGCTGATTTTTTAATTTTACGCCCAAGCTATATTTTTTCTGATTTTTGATACTGTTTAATATTCATTGATATACATTTGTAAACCCCGATATTTTCTTGTATTTTTTATAATCATGCAGGATTTATTAATGCTTTTGCATAATTATACATTTGTGCGATTTGCATAAATCGTATGGGCGTAATTCGGTTGTTTCCTTATGGCTGAAAGCGATTTACTATTTTTTGATAATCATCATCTGTTATAGGCAAATATTCAATTGTAATTTTAGACGCATGCTTTTCACGAGAACAATATTTCAGATATTCTTCCTGCAATATAGAACAATCGTAGGCAATTTCTTCCGTATGGACATAAACGTTTTCTGTGAAATCAGGTGTACTATGTCCTAAAAATACAGATACAGCTTTCATATTTACAGAATTATTTTTTAATACACTTGCATATATATGGCGCAAATCATGCCAATGTATATTCGGTAATCCGCACATACAAAGCAAGGAATGAAATTGGCGTCCGAACGAAGTTCTTGTGTAAGATTCTCCGTTTATACGGCAACAAATATAATCATTGTCTCGAAAATCAGGAATTTCTCGCTTTAACTTTTGATATTGTGCTCTTTTAAGCAAGATTTCGTCTAACACCCAATTTGGAACTGGAATAGCTCAAATTCCTCTTTGCGTTTTAGTTGTAGTTGTAGTGACATCGCTAAAATTTGATTCAGGCTCATCAGTTATATCGTCTGAATCATAAACAACGAGTTTATGCCCTATTTGGCGTCTAATATAAATGGTACCTGCTGTAAAATCTATATCTGCATACTTGATAGCAATTGTCTCCGAAATACGTGTTCCTATGCAGAGAGCTAATAACAGCGGCATATACATTTCGGCAAAATTTTCCTTACAAGTATAAAGCAATAATTGAATTTCTTCAACTGTGAATGGAACAATATTTCTACTTTTTTTGGCACTACTACCTTTTTTGTATTTTCGTATGCAGCAAGTGCTGGATTATATTTAATATAGTTATGTAAAACAGCAAATGAAAACATATCCTTGAGCCGTTTTCGAGCATCATCACGAATTGAATTTGCTTTAATTGCTCTAATCGCTTTTTCTAAATCTTGAACCGTGATATTTGTCAATCTCTTCTTTCCCAGGGTAGGAATTAAATGGTTGTATAATAAATTTTTGTAATTTACAAATGTTGAGTATCTAATATGGACTTCATCGATCTTATGGTAATAAAGCCAATAATCACAGAATTCAGAAAAAGTATACTGAAAAGGAATATACGTCTTATTTATTAATTCTGTGATAAGACATTCTTTTGCTTTGTTTGCCTCCTTTAACGAAGAAAACCCAGCAAGTAGCTTATCTATTGTATCACCCGATTTGAAAATCAGTTTGAACCGAATGCGATATTTGTCTCTATCTTTTGATATACCATTACCACGAAATTCGTGTGCTATGATAGGACCATAAAAGAAAGAAGGGGAAACATTTGGTTTAATTATTTTCTTCTCCATAGCTTATTCTCCTTCTCCATCGTTAACGTATGGCGCAAATGTAGAGATAACATCTTTTGTGCCTTCTCTTGCATCCATAATTCCACAATAAATATTTAATGTAGTTGTAACGGATTTGTGTCCCAACAAGTGACTGATTTGTTCTAATGGGACTTCTTTTTCCAACAAAATAGTAGCAAATTGATGTCGTAATGTATGTACAGATATTTCTGGAACTAATGCTTCTTTGCAAACTCGTTTTACTGCTGCAAGCAAAGCTGTTTTCTTTTTTCGTGTTCCCGTATGACTTAATGAAATATATTCTTCTTCAACATTTGCTCCCCTCTTTTTTGCATTTCGAATTATTACTTGATTGTATTTCTTCTTGCTCTCAAGTTCCGAAAAAAAGAACTTTGGAATCTTTAAAAGTCGTGCGCTTGTAGATTTTGGCTCCTTTTCTTCTGAATAATAAGAATATTCGAAATTATCATTGCTCTCAGCTAAATGGTAATTCGTTGTATATTGTCGGGAAATGCGTAAGGTCTGTTTTTTTTCATCAAAGTCACTATAAGTCCACGGATTTCCCCTGTTCGTAATCCTGCAAATAAAGCTAATAGAATTTCAAAATAACAGCAATCGTGTTTTTGTGCTACGTAAAGAAATTTTTGTAACTGCTCTCCTGTTAAAAGTTGAATATTTGGAATAATGTCAGGTAGAGTCATCAGTCTCTCTTTTAAATCAATGTTTATTAATCCATGTATGTAAGCATCATACAATATGTGCTTCATGTATTTGATAGATGTTACTCCTGCATACTTGCATATGGGAATGCATCTTCTTATGATATCGTCAATATAGTCAGCTGTAACATAGGGAAGCAGAATATCTTGTTCTACGCTTGGCAGAATAAGATTTTTTGTTGCCCAAATTCCGATTGCCTTCGTTGAATTTTGATAATTGGGAATAAAAATTGTTTTAAGCCAATAATCAACATATTCTTTAAACGTATATTCGGCATTTGCTATTCTTTTTATTTTTTTTAAATCTTTTTGGAATTGTTTATCATCTATCTCTTTGAATTGTACTGCTTCTTCTTTTGTTTTAAGCCCTTTTTTGATCTCGTATGAAATAGTAAAAGTGGATAAATTAACAATTCGTCTTTCATATCTCCATTCGTTATTTACAAAGAATACATTATTCGATTCTATAATAATCTCCTCCATTCTGTATTGCAAAATAGAGAAACCAACAAATATTTTTGCAAAGATTTGGTGCCTTAATCATTCTCCATTTAACCATTTGTCAAAGCTTGTTTTTGGAATACGATAATTTTCGCCAACTTTAATAACTTTAAAGGGCTTTCCTTCTTTATAAACTTTTTTTTACGTATTCATAAGCTTTTGTGCGACTAATATTAAGAAGGTCTTTAATATTAGTAACTGTATAAATTTTTGATTCCATACTTTTGTCTCCTTTTCTTTTTTTTACTTTTATGTTATTAAAATGGTATATTTTTGCGTGGAATCATAATATTTTGTGTTATTTTGTTCTGATTCTTAACCCCATCGAATTCGATTGGGTTAAACTTATTTTCCAAATCTTTACAGCTATGATTATAGCACAAATAAAATTTTTATGATTTTTGCAAAGATGGAATGAGCAAAAGTAAGACTTCCTCAATGTCCCAAAGAAGCTACGACCCTTCAGGGACGGTTTTATCTTTGGGAAAACAGATACAGCTACTGTTTTTGGTATAATAGAAGTATAGGGATTTCGTTTTCAGAATTTATCATATTATTATTGTACGCACTGGAAATATGCCCGTGCAGGTTTTTTGCAAGGTTATCTGAGGAGGATATTGCTTTATGGCAAAAAAGAACAAAAAGAAGGAACGTGAGTATCGTCGTATCTGCGAGTTTGATATGATTCGTCTTGTTGCTGATTACCTTCAAGCTGGATACTATGAAGAGGTTGAGGAATTGTTGGGTCAGGTTACTGATTTGGCAGAGGCGCACGGAAAAGAAGTGCATCGTGTGAAGCCTATTACGCTCGAAGAGATTCAGGAGATGAATGAGCGTTCTCGTGAAATCAATAGAAAAATGGCTGAGCAGATTAAGCAGGCTAATAAGGATGTATCTATCGGTGAAGAGGACGACTTCTGCGATGCTGAGAGTATTCAGGCTGATTTGAAGCTCATGGCGAAGCTGGCTAAGATGACTGGCTGTAATGAAGGTCTTTATCAGTATGAAGTTTGTTTCGACGATAATGATGAAGACTACAATGATAACGATGATTGTGATGGTGATTGTAAAAATTGCGAATTTTGCGATGATAATGATGAGGACGATGATGAAGAGGGAGAATACAAGCATTCTGGAACCATTAAGATTGATGATGCAAAGAATTGTGTTGTTGTGATGCCAACTGTTTATGGCCGCGCTATTCTGGTTCAGGATGACCAGTGCTTTAGAGGCAAGGTTGGAAAAGCATTTAAAAAGATTATGAAGGGCACGAACATGACTGTATTTGAGGTCACTATTAATGACGGCTGTGTTGTTTTTGACCCCTTTGAGTACATTAATACTGGTTGGTATCCGATTATTCCTGACTTGGGTGATAACAGTATTAAGGATATGTATTGTAAGATTAGCAGGATGGTTTTTCCTATTGTCGATGGTGATGCTGAAAAGTCTGTTGGTCTTTACTACAAGGATGCGGAAGACGCTGTTAATATTGTCAGTCAGTTACTGAAGGACAAAGTCGTTTGTGACTTTGTGATGCCTCGCTTTGCGCTGAAAGTTACTCACCCGGAAATGAGATGCCGGAATATGCAGTATGAGATGGATACCTTCTATACTGCTGAAGAACCTATCGCACTGCACAAGAATGGTTTCCATTTTGCTACATCTCCACGTGCTGCATTTAATTGGTATAAGCCGTTCGATAAGACCAATGAGATTTATATCGTTCAGGTTGAGCCTGATACAATTGAAGATAAGCGTAAAGGCATTGGCGTCTCCTCTTCTATCTTGTTTATTGGTCGTACCGACTGGGAATTTTTACTTCCGCGTGAGTAATTTCATTCGAGTAAATATTTATTCACAACAAATCACCCCAGGCTTTATTAGCTTGGGGTGATTTTCTGTACAGCTATGAATGGAACTCAGTTCTGCTTATATTATGGTATGGGTAATTCCGGAATCCAATTCTCTTGAACAGGCTTTTGCAATTTTTGCGGAACGCAATCGTTGTAAAATGCTGAGTTTTGAGCAACAGCCATATCGATAATCCAGAACTCAGTTCCGTTTTGCATAATATCAATACTCCACTGTCCTGATAGGTTCAAATTTGGCAAAATATCCTGGATGTGAGAAAGAACAACGTCTTTATTTTCCGTGTATCTCTTCATCAGTTTTTCTTCATGCATGGAATAAATAACATAGTCGTGTTTATTGTCTGGTTCATCAGAATCCGGAGAATTTCCGAATCGCTTTTTCATGGTGTCCGGTTCCCAATAAGGAAAAATACCAATGATTTTGTCTGCGTCACAATCCACAAGAACGCGATACTCCGTATGAAGTGGGAGTCCTTTATAGATACAAGGATTATTTTCCTTGTCCGGAATAAACTCTCTTACGACCCATTCATTTGTTGTAGACACACCGTAGATGCATGGATGACAAAGTGGAGATGCCATCTGCAGAGCCTGATGATGGATATAAAGCAGGTATTCTCCAAGCTCTTTTACTTCTTTTGCGCTATGTACATATGCATTTCGGAAATCGAACTTTGAAGAATATGTGCCGGTTTTAATAAAGTATTCTTTACTCTTATCGAGCTGAAACGCTTGATATGCCCAGTCATTTACAATTTTCAATGTCGTAGGTGTAAGCATCACATAATCTTGACGAGTAAGTTGCAACATTGGTAGCGGAACTTTTGCAACCCTGGTCCTCGGAATTTTGAAAAAGTCCTGGTCCGAACAGGCATCAACAAGTGCAGGAAACCAATATCCCATCGAATTTGGATTGGTCCCGATAATCGCATAAGTGATTGGGTCTAAATCGAGAATATCTAATCCCTATCTGAATTGATTATATGCGTCTTGCTTTGCTTTCTGTGTCCCGTATGACGGATTGATCTTCTCTTTATCCAAAAGGTCGAGATAGCGTTTGTAGTGCCACAGAAGAATTTTATAGGATTCATCTGGGATATCAGCTTTCATCAGTGTTCCGGTCAGTTGGGGCTGTAAGGCAGGAATCACAGAAAGAACATCATTCAGGGTAACAGGATTTTCGATGGCAGCAGGATTTATAGAACTTAGTTCCGTTTTCAGCGTGTTGCCATCATAATACAAGACAGATGTCTCGGCAACAAGCTCTGAAACAATACGGTCAATAAGAATTGCAAGCGTCATATCGCCTTTGCCAGGAAGTACTTCTTTCTTTGGGTCATTAATATTGTCAATGATAGAAAATAGATTGTTTTTTGACAGCTTTTGAGCTTGTCTGGAATTGACTTTGAAAAAATTATCTGATGTTCTGTTTAAGACTTGTGTGGAATATGCTTTTTCGAACGCTTCCAACGCTTCTGGCGAAGTATGTAACATGGATACAATATCGTCCAGGGACATATTAATTGTTTTTTGCCTTTTCCCTGTCATAATGTTGGATAGATTTTCTAAGAACCCATTCATATATTTTTTCCTCCCGTTCTTTTTATTTAAAGAAAATATGTAGGTTCGGTCTATTCCTCATTTTCCAAAGCATCTACTACATTCCAATACACCTCTTCTGTGATTTCTCCTTTTCTTCTTTTTTCTTTCAGCTTTACAATTTCCTTTGCTTTTGTAGCTTTTCTTTTTCTTACTTTTTCCTCTTCATTATCTTTATTATGAATTTCTTCTTTCCATTTATCCCAAAGTGGGGTTTCAAATAGTTTCCATTCTACCTCCGGAAGGGTAACTGTGAGTTCATCTTTTGCTTTATCATCCTTATTCAGTGGTGGATGCCAAAGATTGATGAAGTAGATTTCATACAGATACATATCTGCTTGTGTCTTAAAAGTTGCATATTCAATTTTTGTGATTTGGTCGATAAATAACTCTCGCATCATAGGCTTCTTGAAAAGATGTCCACGAATACGATTTTGCAATGGTTGAGTAGTCCTGCCGAGATATACAAGTGTATTGCCGTAATAGATGCGATATAGCGTATATTTAGCAAAGTCTTTTGGCTTCCAATTAGACATTTTTATATATCCTTTCAGTAGTTGCGTTTGCTCCCAAAGAAAATATGAGATGTGTTTCTTCTTAATTATTATAGATAGATCATTTGTAACATGTTTTAAGTACGCTGAAATAAATTAAGCACCACCGGATTCCCGGTGGTGCTGTTCTTATGCCTGTATGCAATTACCTTCTGACCTTCCGCTTATGCTTTATGGTCATCAGAAGTCCGCCTGCGACCAGAACGAACGAGAATTCCATCGGAGCCATTGGCGTATCAAACGTGGCGGTGTTCGTTACTGTGAAGGTCACATTGCAATAATAATGCACTCCATCCCGTTCGAACGTCCAGTCATCGTTTGTATAGCCATCTGCGGAGGAATACGGGGTCGTCGCAATGATTGGGTCAGCCATCAGGGTGTTCCCTTCTGGTGCCTTCGTCTTGATGATACGGTATGTGTTGAAAATCAAGTTATCGAATACCAGCTGACCGTTTTCATCCGTTGTCTTAGATTCCAGATATTCCCATTCGCCGGTGTCTAGTCCCTTGATTTCCAGAGAGAACTCTGCTCCGGCGAGAGCGTTGATATCGCTACCCTTTTTATTGATGGTAATAGAACTGCGGTAATCTGTCTCCTCTTCCTTTATATATATGTAAAGTATTTAGTCTTACTCTATGTACAGGAGGATAAGGCTTATT
>ENA-OPYX01000471-OPYX01000471.1-human-gut-metagenome-genome-assembly--contig:-NODE-471-length-23532-cov-4.953813_pt1 | contig 23532 bp, 27 predicted proteins | sample MGYA00242639_ERZ504486 | MGnify/ENA primary metagenome ERZ504486 (study PRJEB26092, sample SAMD00036296) | human gut metagenome | host: Homo sapiens | study: EMG produced TPA metagenomics assembly of... | reverse complement strand
TCTGAAGGAGGCTCAGCTGAAATATCCTTCAGGCGCAGATCAATCCACATTTTTTGTTTAACAGTCTGAATGCAGGTGCACAGCTTGCCATGATGGGGGATGCGGATAATACAGGAATTTTTCTTGAAAAGATGGCAGATTTTTTTCCGTTATAATGTACGTAAGATGGAAGAAGACGCCATGCTCTGGGAGGAGATTGGGGCGGTAGATAACTACATTTATATCCTGAATGTCCGTTTTGCCGGAGATATCACCTATATTAAGGAAGTGGATGAAGGTATTGATAATATTCGTATTCCGAGTATGATTCTGCAGCCACTGGTTGAAAATGCAGTGCAGCATGGAATTCATGACTGTATGGAAACGGGATGGATCCGTATGGAAATTCACCGAAATGGTGAGATGTTGGATGTTACAGTAAGCGACAATGGTGCGGGAATGACAGAAGAAATGATAGCCAGGGTTATGGCCGGACGCGCAGATCAGAATGAAGAAGACCGTTTTTCCACGGGAATTGCTGTTCGGAATGTAATTGACAGACTACAGCTGTATTATAAAGAAGAAAATCTGTTTACGATTGAAAGTGACGGACCAGGGAAAGGGACCAGAGTTCATATCATCCTTCCTGTGTATAAAGATGAACTGGAATGAGAATAATGTGGAAATATTGCATAACAAAGGGGAGACAGAAGAATGTATCGAATTTTAGTTGCAGATGATGAAGGAATCATGCTGGAAGCCTTTAAGAATGTTATATCCAGTACATTTGGGGATTCATGCATCGTAGAAACTGCCAAAACAGGAAGAGCCGTAACAGAGATCGCGGAGACTTTTCATCCGGATATCGTATTTATGGATATTCATATGCCTGGTATTAATGGAATACAGGCTATGCGAGAAATAAGAAAATTTAATACAACAGCTCTGTTTTATGTTGTATCGGCCTATGACAAATTCGATTATGCAAAAGAAGCAATTGATCTGGGAGTCGAGCGATATCTGACAAAGCCAATCTCAAAGGCCAAGATCATTGCAGCAGTGGAAGAGGCCACAGCAAAAGTTGATACAAAAAGAAATCAGCGAAGTAACCTTCTGAGAATACAGGAAAAACTGGAAACAGTCATTCCGGTCGTAGAAAACAGTTTTGTTGGAAGCCTTCTTTTCCAACAGGAGATGCAGGTGGCAGACTATTACCAACAGCTTCTGGATATTGAGGAAAAACAGGGCTATGTTATGATCATTCAGTTTGGACAGTCTTATGAGAATGGAAGGCTGGTAAGCCCGGTTGGAATGAATGTTAAGGCACAGGATTTTTATGCGGTAATTGAGAGATATCGTAAAATCTTCTTTTTCCTGTGCAGTGGGATCGATCATGTCCAATCGTATTCCAATCGTGGTTCCGTGTGCACTGTCTGAGAATCCATATGAAGAAAGAATCGATCTGGTTGAACAGGCACGAAGCCTGATTACCCGATTAGAAGATCGTATCGAAGCGAAATTTCGTCCGCTCGCCATAGCCTTAAGCTGGTTTACTTCAGAGCCAAAAGCCATTTTTCTCATCCGGAGAAAGATCTTTCATACCCTTTTAAAAGTGCAGTAATACTGCCCTTTTTTACCAAGATAAGCAACTCTGAGCTTGTCAAGCTCGACAAGATCGGAAATTTCTGAAACCTTGGCGTTGATTTCGCCCATAAGGCTTATGATTTTCTCGTTCATACATACCTCCGTAAAAATAAAAATCCCTGCGTAATCACTTACGCAGGGACGAATAATATCCGTGGTACCACCCTGATTTTTTGCTTAAAGAAGCAAACACTTCCCGACCTGTAACGGAGTCAGCCGTTGAAACCTACTGTTATTTCAGCCTCACCACTCGGAAGTGAACTTCACGCAATTTCCGCCGCACAATGCTTTCAACCTTGACATCGCTCTCTTTTCGGCATAAAAAACGCTACTCTCTTCGTCAGCGTGTTATCATTAGTATAATATCATTTTCTTTTTGATTTTGCAATAGTTTTATTGAAAAAAAACGCTTATTATGTTATTATACTATTAATCTACTTAAAAAAGGAGTAAAAAAATTGGAAATATTTAACGAACAGCTTGTAAAAAGAGTTAAAAAGCCAAAACAGCTTATCATTAAAATTTTATCGGTAGCATTGCTTATAACAATTCCTGCCCTTTGCATTGCGCTTGCATATCCGCTCCGCCTTGCTTACCTTATCTATGTGGCGTTTTTTATTTTCCTTATAGGAATATACATAGTTTGGTATGTTTTCAGTATTCAGCGTGTAGAATATGAATATTCGGTTTCAGGCGGAATTATTGAGGTTTCAAAGATTATTGCTCTAAGAAAAAGAAAAACAATGTGCAAACTGCAGATAAGCGACATTGAAATTCTTGACAAAGATGAAAAAGTAATTGATACAATGCGATTTGCTAAGCGCATTGAGGCTTGTGCCGATATTAATGACGAAAACAACTATTATGCTGTTTTTAATTCTGCGGCATACGGCAAAACTTTGCTTGTATTTTCGCCTAACGAGAAAATTCTCAATGCAATGAAAGGTCATCTTAAGAAAGACATTGTACTCAAGATTTTTTACAAAAGAGGCTAAATTATGAAAGAAACAGATAGATTGCTTTTTAACAAGGCTGTTTTTAACCGTCCCGATGACTCCAATAAAGGTACTCTCGGCAGTTTACTGTGCATTTGCGGCAGTTACGGAATGGCAGGCGCTGCAATTATGGCAGGTAAGGCAGCCTTAAGATGCGGAATCGGTTTATTAAAAATTGCCGTACCGAAAAGCATTTATCCTGTCTGTGCAACAAATATTCTTGAAAGCGTATATTATCCGCTTGAAGAAACTTCAAACGGTATAATTTCAAGTAAAAACACCGATTTTTTGCTTGAAATGTGCGAAAAATCTTCTGCCGTAGTAATAGGCTGCGGACTTTCGGTTTGTGATGACACAAAAAATTTAGTACAATCTGTAATTACAAATTGCGAAAAGCCGCTTGTGATTGATGCCGATGCATTGAACTGCATTTGCAATAAACCGGAAATTCTTAAAAATTTAAAAGCGCCTGCCATTATTACACCTCATCCCGGCGAAATGGCAAGACTTTTTACATTCAACTCCAAAGGCGGTTAATTCAAACAGAGAAAATACTGCGATTGATTTTGCAAAAAAATTCGGTGTAGTAACTGTTTTAAAAGGTGCGGGAACAATAATAGCATCACCTGACGGTGAAGTTTATATTAATCACACAGGCAATTCGGGAATGGCAACCGGAGGCAGCGGTGATATCTTGTCAGGAATAATCGGCTCACTGCTTGCTCAAGGTGCATCCCCTATCAATGCAGCAGCGGCAGGAGTATTTCTTCACGGCACAATCGGCGACCTTGCCGCAGAAAAAACTCGGTAAAATATCAATGCTGCCAACCGATATGATAGATATGATTCCAACAGCTTATTTGAAACTAATGTAAATTCAAAGTGCCACATATGAAATTTCAAAGTGCCAAAATGACACTTTTGGAAAAGAAAATGGCACTTTGGAATTATCTCTTGAAGATTTAGTAATCATAAAAGCGTTAAAAGAAAATCCGCAAATCACTCAAAAGGATTTAGCCGTTAAGGTAGGAAAATCAGAACGCTCTATAAAAAGGAAAACCGTACTTTTACAGGAAAAAGGCTTTATAAAGCGTGAAAGCGGAAAAAAGAAACGGTAAATGGATTGTTTTAATTGACAATTCAAAAGCAAATTAAATATTGGCAGCATAGATAATTAAAGTTATTTATGTTGCCATTTATTTTTTGTATAAATAATTTTTGCCTTGCTTTTTACATATAATTAAGCAAAGACAGGAGTGTGGCGTAATATGAAAAAACTAAGGCTTTTTGTATTATTCTTCTTAATGGCAATAATTTTTTCTGCTTGCCAAAGTAATGAAGTTAAAAAAAGTATAATTACAAATTTTAATGCCGATTTTACGGCAAGCAAAGGAGATTTTTCGGCAGGAGGAAGTATAACGGCAAATGACGGTCAAACCGAACTTGTTTTTAAGAAACCGCAAACTGTTGACGGGTTAAAAATCGGCAACGACGGAGGTGAAATATCCATTGAAATAGATGACTTAACAAGTACTGCAGACGAGGCATATTTGCCAAATGACAATCTTTTGCAACTTATACATTGTGTTGCAACAGAGATTTGTGACGGGAGAGAAATTCTTTATCAAAAAAATAATGAATCCGATACATATATACTGGAAACTTCAAAGGGCAAATGCACATATTCCGTAGATAAAAACGGATATATATTATCTGCGCAAATAAATTCTAAAAATTTTCGTATTGATTTCAGCAATCAATACGAGCTTGGTTAATAAAATGAAAACTAAAGTCTTCACAATTTTTACGCCCAAAAATATTATATAGTAGCTGTATAAAAACTTTTGGAAAGGGAAAAATATCAGTAATCTAATTATTTGGAGCGTGAAAGTCTTGAATATCAAACGAGGGGATATTTTTTATGCAGATTTAAGTCCGGTGATAGGCTCTGAACAAGGCGGAATAAGACCCGTACTTATAGTTCAGAACGATGTGGGAAACCGATTCAGTCCTACCGTTATAGCGGCGGCAATCACAAGTCAGCAGTCAAAGGCAAATCTGCCCACACACATTCCGCTCAATGCAGATTCTTCGGGACTTGCCAAAGACAGCGTTGTTTTGCTTGAACAAGTCCGCACCATAGATAAAAAACGACTCAAAGAAAAAATGGGCTCGGTTGACCAAAACTATATGAGCGAAATAAATGACGCAATTTCTATTTCTTTCGGACTTAATGTCTGATTATGTGCTACATATTTGTGGCACAATCTACAGCCTTCCTGAACTGGGAGGCTTTTTGATTTATAAAAACCAATAAAATAGCAAATTTAAACAATTCACATAAAATTCACGAAAATGGGCTTGAAAAATTAACTGATTTAGTATATAATATAAAAAGAATAATTTACAGGAGGTGTTTCGGTATGTTGGATAAGACTATGATTTTCTCACTTGGTGAGGAAAGGGACGATGCTATTAAAAGAAGTCTTACCATCGTTTATGACGCTCTCAGACAAAAGGGCTATAACCCAATAAACCAAATAGTAGGCTATATTCTTAGTGAGGATCCCACATATATAACAACTTACAACAACGCACGCAACATTATCAGTAAAATTGACCGTGACGACTTACTTGAAGCACTCGTAAAATCTTACCTTAATGTTTAGAAAGGACTGATGCTTCGTGGCAGAAGCTAAAAAAACAGCTCAGGAATTTTCCACCTATAAGGGCAGACCGCTCGTAAGGTGTGGCGATGAGATTTATTACGGCAATATGTCTGAACCATATGTTATCAGACTTCAGGTAAAAAGCAAAAACGAGGTAAACGGACTTCAGGTTGCGGATAAAGTTACTGTTCAGTTACTTGCCACTGACCCTGACCTTTCACCAAGAAAGCAGCTTGTAAAATCAAGCGAAAAGCACGGACTTTTTGTTGCAATGGATATTGCTGACATCTGGCTCGAAAGAGCACTTGCCAACAACTGAATATTAACGCTGAAAAAGCTATCACATTAATTTGTGATAGCTTTTTTGCTTTTTGTAAGAAATCTTTATCAAAAGTTGGAGTAATTTATGGTTTAACTGATTGCTTGGCTAAACTGTGCACTAAACCATAATTTATATCAGTTTTCATACATTTCTATCTTATACAGCTTTGAGAAGAAAAAGCCTGTATAATTTTTCATCATTTCTCTGTATTCTTCAGGCTTTACTTCTCCGCCGAATCCCATAGCGTCATAAAGCACATTTCCCTCTTTGATAGAAATACTTAGCTTTTTAAGTCCGTTTTTCAGATAAAATCTGCTTCTGCTAAGGCGTTGAGCATAATTTTCCGCATTTTTGTCAAGCTGTTCAAGTGCAAGAAAAAATCTTCTGCCACTGTAAAGTTTATGAATCTCTCGGAGCACGGCAGAGCCTATTCCTTGCCCTCTTTGACTGTCATCAAGAGCAAAGTAAAAAACATACGAAAGGTCAAGATAATTAATTATATAAATCATTCCGACCCATTTTTTCTCACAATAAATTGCAAGAAAATCGACATTTTCTCTTTTGGTTCGTTTTATCATCAAATAAAACGGTGCTCTTTCTTCAGACGGAAAAGCCGAAAAATACAACTGTTTGATTTGCTTATATTCAGGAAGTTTTTTTAGTTACTCTTTTAAATTTCAATATTCATTTTATCCTATCCGTTTAATTCTTTTTAATTCTTTATTGAGCCTTGCAACAGGCAAACCTACCACATTAAAATAATCGCCGACAATGCCTTTCACAAGCAATGAGCCTTTGCCCTGTATTCCGTATGAGCCTGCCTTGTCCATCGGCTCTCCTGTGGCAATATAGCTTTCGATTTCTTTTTCGGTAAGTTCGTAAAACTCAACCTCCGTAACTTGTGAAAAGCTGTTTACTTTACTGTTGCCGCAAATACAACAGCCTGTAATTACCTTGTGCTTTCTGCCCGAAAGTTCAGTCAGCATTTGCTTTGCATCCTCTTTGTTTATAGGTTTGCCAAGCATTTTACCGTCAATAAAAACTCCTGTATCACAACCGATTACAACATCATTTCTATGTCCGTTTTCATATATATGCTTTGCCTTTTTCACAGCAAGGTATTCGGGACCTTTTTCGGTTTCAATATTATTTGGCACACCTTCGTCTATATCGGACGGTATCACAATAAAATTTTCGGTAATCAGCTTTAAAAGCTCCTGTCTGCGGGGAGATGCCGATGCAAGAATAATCATAGAACTTACCTCTTAATCTACATAAAAAACTCTGTTTTCTTTGCGTGGAAGCTCTGTGGGATAATTACCGTCAACATAACCTAGCGCACAGTTGCCGATACCCTCATAATCGCCCTCTATGCCAAGCGATTTGAGCAAATCTTTTCCCTCTTCCCTTTCAAAAAATTCTTTGGCACGGTGAATCCAACAACTGCCTATACCGAGTCCGTGAGCGGCAAGCATAAGATTGCCCATTACAAGCGAACCGTCATAAAGATAAGTAGGCACACTTTTATCCGCAAGAACTACGAGCATTACGGGCGCATTGTAGAACGGGTCAAAACCGTCGGGTTTACCCATAATCTCCGCATTAATTTTTGAAATTTTATCTCTTAATTCTTTATTTGTAACGGCAATAATGATAGGTGACTGACTGTTTCTGCCTGATGCCGCATGTATACCGGCTGTAATGATTTCATCTATAATTTCTTTTGGAATCATATCCGATTTAAATTTTCTTACGCTTCTTCTTGTAATCATCAGGTTTACTGTTTCATTCATTTTAAACTTCTCCTTTATTTAATTCTTCAAGTCTGTCACGCAATTTTAAAAAATCGTCAAAAGCCTCGGGCTTTTTGCGTGGATCTCTTAAAACAGCGGCAGGATGCAGCATAGCCATCATTTCGAAATTACCTTTTTTAAACCACATTCCGTGTTCTTTGGTAATCTTTATGTCAGGCTTAATAAGTTTTGCCGCTGCAATTCTTCCAAGACAAACTATTATTTTAGGGTTAATAAGTTTTACCTGTGAGCGCAGCCAACCAATGCACATTTCCTGTTCTTCGGGTTTAGGATCACGATTTTGCGGCGGTCTGCATTTTACAATATTTGCAATGTAAATATTCTCGTTTCTGTCGAGGTCAACCGCAGCAAGCATCTTGTCAAGCAGTTTGCCTGCTCTGCCCACAAAAGGTTCGCCTTGTAAGTCCTCGTTCTCTCCCGGGCCCTCGCCTATAAACATAATATCGGCATTCGGATTTCCCACGCCCACAACTACATTTGTGCGTGTTTTGCAAAGTTCACACTTTTGGCACGCTTTGCACTCGCTGTATAATTCTTCCCATGTTCTATACATTTTATTATCATTCCTTATTTTTAGAAATTAAAATTTCCAAACTAAAATATGTCCGAAAATTAAATACATTAGCGTAAATGTGTTGAAATTTAAATAATTTAGTAGTAAAATATATTCAAAGCCATTGGCTGTATTTATTTATGATTGGTGGTAAAAAATATGAAAATTATGGTAGAAACCTCTGCTCGTCACATCCATGTGACAAAGGAAGTTTTCGCAACACTTTTCGGTGCAGACGCAACTCTCACTAAAAAGAAAGATCTTTCTCAGCCCGGTCAGTTTGCCTGTGCGGAAAAGGTTAAGGTTGTTGGCCCTAAGGGTGAAATGATGATGTCAATTCTTGGCCCTGAAAGAAGCGCTACACAGGTTGAGGTTGCTCTTACAGATGCAAGAAAACTCGGCATTGCCGCTCCTGTTCGTGAGTCAGGCGATATTGCAGGCACACCGGGCTGCAAGCTCGTTGGCCCTGTTGGCGAGTGTGAAATTGAGTGCGGTGTAATCGCTGCTAAAAGACATATTCACCTTACTCCTGAGGCTGCCGCTGAATTTGGCGTAACCGATAAGCAGATTGTTTCTGTTAAGGTTGGCGAAAGCACAGGCAGAGCAACAACATTCGGTGATGTTGTTGTAAGAGTAAGCCCAAGCTATGCTCCTGCAATGCACATTGATACCGATGAATCAAACGCAGCAGGTCTTAGCGGTACTGTTGACGGCGAGGTTATTCTTTAATAGTTACATATCGGCATTTACGCTCTGTCTTAAAGGCAGAGCGTTTTTTGTTGCTTTTATCGCTTATTTAAACTTATCGATATAAATTTTCAAGATTTCCACAGCTTTTTTACCTTGCTTTATCAAGAAATGTGTGCAGAAAATCAGGGAAAATTTCTCTCCATGCTTTTTCATTATGTGCATTTTCAAAAAGCAAAACTTCGTTGAACATATCGTACGGATAACCGACCTCCGGTAAAAGGTCGTACATCATTTCCGTGCTCTGCATCAAGATTTCTTCAAGTGGATCTGCATTTCCGCAATACATATAAATATACGGCATATCACCGTTCACTTTTGAAAGCAAATATGCTCTCCAATCGTCTTCCGTATAAACTGCAAATGCAGGCGACAATGCTCCTACAAATCCAAACTTGTCGCTGTGCTCCATTCCCTCAAAGAAAGCCTGCAAACCGCCCGATGAACTTCCGCATACCGAAACGCTTTCTTTATTTTTCTTTACAGGAAAATTATTTTCGATATAAGGGATAACAGTATTCGTAAGAAAGCTGTCAAACACCTCGCCCTCGGGAGAGAAAATATCATTAAAATAATCTCTGTGCTGAATTTCACCTATGCATTTCGGAGTAAGCTCACTGTCACGATATATATTGCCGTTGTCAATTCCGACTATAACGGCTGAAAGTCCCGTGTTATTCTACTCATTTTCAACAGCAGAAATAACATTCCAACTTCCGTATTCCGTACTTTCTTCGTCAAACAGATTTTGTCCGTCAGTCATATAAATTACAGGTAATTTTTCATCTTCGCTATGACTTGGAATATATACCCAAATTTTACGCTCTCCTCTTTCGTTCGGAAATGGAAGTGTAAAAGTTTTTAATTCTGAATTAACCATTAATATCACCATTTATATTAAACCACAAATCAAAGCCTCTTGCAAGATGTATATTTTCCAAATGTTGAATAATAATATTTTCAGAGGTGATTTTTGTGATTAACGATAACGAAATGCTTAATTATGTCCTGCAAAATGCCGAGATGGGCTGTAACGGTATTTCTGCTGTTCGCAAGCAATTAAAGGACAACAAAGTTGACGGTGTACTTTGCGAACAGCTTATAAAATACAGCAAGTTATACCATTGTGCAAATACAATGCTTAAAAGGCGAGGTGCGGATGTGCACCATGTCAGTCCGATGACAAAGGCAATGACAAACTATGCCGCAAACCGTGATTTAAAGCGTGATTCATCAGCCTCGCACATTGCGGAAATGATGATTAAAGGCAACACAATGGGCGTAAACAAAATGGCAAGACATATGCGTGAATACGACGGCAGCGACCCGCATATAACGATGCTCGCCAAAAAGATGCTGGATACCGAAGAAGAAAACATAGGAGAGCTTAAATCTTATTTATAAGCATTACAAAAGCCACCGCTTAGCTTTGCGGTGGCTTAGTTTAAAAATTAAAGATTGCGGTAATGCTTTACCTTTTTGGCTGCTTTGGCTTTTTTGCGGTTGATTTTAGAGGTAATATAGTAAATTACAAGAATTATTACAATAACTCCGACTGCTACCAAGAACCAATAAGATTTCATAATTGTGCCGATTACATTCATTACATAAAGGAATCCGCTGAGTTCTACCTTTTCACTCGGCACAAGATTAACTGTAGCAAGTTCCTGTTTTTCAGTCATTTTATCGTCCTGGTAATAAATAGTAGCTGTGCCTACAACCGTATTTGTATCAAGCGGTGCGTCAACTTCGTCCGGAACATTAGTTTCTATGGTAATCCATTTTTCCTCATAGTCCGTTGGAACAATAGCACTGAAGTTCTTTTCGGGAACGAGGAGAACAGAATCTTTACCCCACGAAAGTTTAACTTTTTGCTCACAAATAGGAGTTTTTGTTGATGCTACGGTATTAAGTTCAAGACTTGTAAGCGCCCAGCGAAAAAGGTCGGCGGCATCTGTAAAGGTATAATACTCTTCCTCAACACCCTCTTTATAAGGAGCTTTTAAAAGTACAAGCAAGTACGAATATCCGTCTGCCGATGCGGATGTAACAAGACATCTGCCCGCCTGGTCTGTAGTGCCTGTCTTTATACCCTTTGCGTACATATAGTAATAATCTCCGCCACGCCACTGGTCGATAAGGTAGTTTGTTGTGGTAAGCGGTTCGTCATCGCCCTCACAATAATACTCGGTTGTATTTGTAATTTCTTCAAAATAAGGGAGTTTTAATGCATATGAAGCCATAGTATACATATCTCTTGCTGTTGTGTAGTGGTCTTCATCGTGCAAGCCGTCGGGGTTTTTAAAGTGTGTATTCTTTAAGCCAAGCTCTTTTGCCTTATCGTTCATCATATCAACAAATTTGTCAATACTTCCGCCGCCTACATAATCGGCAAGAGTCATTGCGGCGTCGTTGCCGGACGGAACCATCATACTGTAAAGTAAATCTTTAACAGACATTGTTTTTCCGATATGAGCCTCAAGGTTGGCAACAGAACTTCCCGTACCATTTAGCTTGTCAAGAACATCTTTTTTGATAGTTACCCTTGTATTTTCAATATCGTCCACATTTTCAATAACAACTATGTAAGTCATAATCTTTGTGGTAGATGCCGGATAGCGCTTGGTATCAGCCTCTTTTTCATAAACAGTCTGACCTGTATCCGTATTTACAAGTAAGATTGACTCCGATTTTGTTGCAACGCTGTTTGTAAACGAAGCAGCTCCTGCTGTTGGTGCAAATACACAGGCAAGCACAACAAGCGTGCAAAGCACCGACAATACCCTGATAAATTTCCTTTTCATAAACTCGATTACTCCTAATAATATATTAATTCAGACAATTATGACCGTTTGAAGAGAAAAGTCGGTCAACCTCTGCCCTCAACAATCTTAAATCATCATGATAAAGATTTTTATAATTAAATATAATAAAATCAGCCATTTTTTGCGAAAGCTCCAAACTTTTGGTATCTGCAAAATCGGCAATCGCCATTTGCGGCAGACCGTGCTGTCGCTCTCCGAAAAAGTCGCCGGGACCTCTCAATTTTAAATCTTCGTCGGCAATTTTAAAGCCGTCATTCGTACTGCACATAACCTTCAGTCTTTGCATAGTTTCGGGATTTCTGTTATTGCTTATTAAAAAGCAATAAGAATCATACTTACCTCGACCTACTCTTCCCCTTAGCTGGTGAAGTTGAGAAAGGCCGAATCTCTCCGCATTTTCTATTGTCATAACGGTAGCGTTCGGAACATCTACGCCTACCTCAATTACAGTCGTTGCAACAAGCAAAGAAATTTCGTTATCCGCAAATTTTTTCATAACCTCGTCCTTTTCGGCAGGTTTCATATGTCCGTGAACAATACCGACTGAAATATTGGAAAAATCATTCAGCATAAGCTCCGCCGCATATTCCTCCGCCGAGGCTACATTTTCAAGTTCACCCTCTTCGACAAGCGGGCAAACTATGTACGCCTGCCTGCCCTGTGCTATTTCATTTTTTATAAATCCATAGCAGTTTTTACGCTTAAGCGTGCTTATTGCATAGGTTTTAACAGGTTTTCTTGACGGCGGAAGTTCGTCGATTATCGAAATGTCAAGATCGCCGAAAATAACAAGTCCGAGAGTTCTCGGAATAGGGGTTGCGCTCATAACAAGCAAATGCGGATTACTGCCTTTTGATAAAAGCTTTGCCCTCTGCGATACTCCGAAACGGTGCTGTTCATCCGTTACAGCTATTCCGAGATTGTAAAAATTGGTTTTTTCGGTTATCAGTGCATGAGTGCCGACTACAAAAGAGATGTCGCCGTTTTCAAGCTCCGCTCTTACAGCTTTTTTCTCGGACTCTTTCATTGAACCCGTAAGCAAAGCTGTTTTTATATCGGTACCTTTAAAAAGTTCGGTAAAGGTTTTATAATGCTGTCTTGCAAGAATATCGGTGGGAGCCATAAAAGCCGCCTGAAATCCGTTGCGTATTACAGTATGACAAACGGCGGCTGCAACAGCCGTTTTTCCGGAACCTACATCACCCTGAACAAGTCTGTTCATCGGTTTTGTACCTTTTGTCAGGTCAGATATACATTCGCCTACAACCCGACTTTGTGCATTCGTCATTGTAAAAGGTAAAAGTTCTTTAAATTCATCAAAATAACTTTTAGTAATATCAACTCCGCTTTCACCTCGACTGTGTTCTTTGAGTGAACGCATACCGAGATTAAGCACAAGGAGTTCCTCTGTGACAAGCCTTTTTCTTGCCGACGCAAGCGACTCTGAATTATTGGGGAAATGTATATTCTGTATTGCATATTTCAAATCACACAGAGCAAATGTGCTTCGTACGCTTTCGGGCAACGGGTCGTTTACCTTTTCAGGCAAATACGACAGAGCCTGCTTTACCGCATTTGCAATTATCTTTGAATTAAGACCTGCTGTCTGCTTATATATCGGGTGAATTTTTGAGCCCTCGCCGACAGGTGAAAAAGTCGGAGAAATCATTTGCCAACCGCCTATTCCGCCTGTAACTCTGCCGTAAAAATAATATTCTTCACCTGCGTGAATCATAGCGCTTATGTATCGGTTATTAAAAAAGACAAGTTGCAGTGTACCCGTGTCATCATACACCATACCTTTGGATATAATTCGTCCTCCGGGCAAAACTCCGTCTTTTATCTGTGCTCCGAGCACCGCTTTGATACATACATTCATACCGTCTTGCAGGCTTTCGATTTTAACGGTTGAACTCCAATCCTCGTATCCTTTCGGATAAAAACTAAGCAAATCTCCTATGCTGTAAATGCCCAGCTTATTAAAAAGCTCGGCTCTTTTTTTGCCTATTCCGTTTAATTTATCAATTGAAATTTTATACAGAGAAGCCATAATTCCACCGAAAAACAAAAGGGCGTGAATGCACGCCCCTTTTAATCAAATAACTTTCTACTTTTATACTCAGCCACAGGGCAAGCAAGACAATGCTTACAAAATTATTCTACACTGAGGATAAAGTAATAAACCGGCTGATCACCCTTTACGAGAGTAACATCTGTGCGTGAACCGAACTTATCCGAAAGCTCGTTGAATGCTGTCTTTGCATCTTCTTCGCTGATGTCATTACCGTAAATAAGTGTGATAAACGAAGTATCACGGGTTACCATATTCTTGGCAAGCTTTACAACTGCCTTTACAGGATTTTTCTCTGTAATGGTAAGCTTACCGTTTTCAAGAGCAATTATGTCGCCCTCTTTAATCTTCTTACCGCCAAACTCACTGTTTCTTGCTGCAAATGTAACAAGACCTGTGCCTACACCTGTTGCGGCATCCATCATAAGCTGAGCGTTGCTTTCGGGGGAAATCTCCGAATCAAAGTTAAGAAGTGCTGTCATACCCTGCGGAATTGTTCTTGTAGGAACAATAACAACATTTCTGTCCTTAACCATAGGTATAGTCTGCTCGGCAGCAAGAATGATATTTTTATTATTCGGGAACACCAATACATTTTTAGCCGGTGTAGCCATTACCGCTGCGTAAATATCGTCTGTGCTCGGGTTCATACTCTGACCGCCGGAAACAACATTGGCACAACCTAAATCCTTGAAGAGGTTTTTAAGTCCCTCGCCTGCCGCAACCGCAACAAAGCCAAAGTCTTCAACAGGTTCTGCCGGCTCAAAAGTTTCTTTCTTAGGTTTAGCGGCAGCCTTGGCATTTTTGTGCTGTTCTTTCATATTTTCAACTTTTACTGTCAAAAGCTGACCGAACAAAAGAGCTTTTGTAAGAGCCTTACCCGGCTGTTCGGTATGAACATGAACTTTAATAATCTCTTCGTCATTAACTACTACAACGCAGTCGCCGATAGTCTGAAGATAAGATCTAAGCTCGTCCGGGTCGGGAGCGTCCTCTATATTTCTGCCTATAATAAATTCTGTGCAGTAAGTAAACTGAATATCATCGTCAAATTCAGCAGCTGCACTTTCAAAATTATCAACAGTAGCCTCTTTTTTTGCCTCGGTGTACTCAATCATTACACCGTCCTTAAGGTAGGAAAGCATACCCTCAAAGATTACACAAAGGCCCTTACCGCCTGCGTCAACAACTCCTGCCTTTTTAAGAACAGGTAAGAGTTCCGGAGTAATTGCAAGTGCCTCGTTTGCCTTATTGCAAATGCACTGCCATACATAAAGGCTGTCGGAGTTTATTCTTGAAGCCTCAACACCCTCTTCATAAGCCATACGGGCTACTGTAAGGATTGTGCCCTCTGTAGGTTTCATTACAGCCTTATACGCTGCGTCAACACCGATACCGAGAGCTGCGGCAAGGCTTTTGCCGTTTACTTCTTTCATACCCTTAAGTCCCTGTGCAAAGCCACGGAAAATAAGAGATGTAATAACACCCGAGTTACCTCTTGCTCCTCTTAACATTGCGGAAGCTGTAATCTGTGCTACCTCGCCCGCATCGTCACCGTCATAATCGGCAAGAGCTTTTGCGGCAGCCATTATAGTCATAGACATATTTGTACCTGTATCACCGTCGGGAACAGGGAAAATATTAAGATCATTAATCTGATTTTTCTGTGAGCTTATATTGTTTGCACCAGAAATTATCGCATTCTTTAAGATTTCGCCGTTAAACATTGCGAACACATCCTTTATCATACAATTAAATTCATAGACATAGTTATTATATATTTTAGAACGGAATTTTGCAAGTAAAATTCGCAAAAATATAGTAAATTTAAAATTTTGGTTACCTTATTCAATTCTGAATGACTCTGCGGTCAATGTTTTGCCTGTTTTGTCATCAATATCGAAAAGCACACATTCCATTTTACATTCACCGTCCGCAAGGTCAAATCTTGCAGGCAGCTTGGTTTTGAATTTATTGATAATTATTTCGCTTTTTACACCCAAAACCGAATGAATTGTTCCTGTCATACCTACATCGGTTATATATCCGCTGCCGTTAGGCAAAACCTGTGCGTCAGAAGTCTGCACATGAGTATGTGTACCAAACATTGCAGATACCTTACCGTCAAGGAAATATCCCATAGCTCTTTTTTCGCCCGTAGCCTCAGCATGAAAGTCAACTATAATAATATTGCTCTCCGCTTTCTTAAGCATATTTTCGGCACAATCAAACGCACAATCAAGGTTGTTGTCCATAAAGGTATTGCCCATAATATTGATTACGGTAATTATCTTTCTGCCTGTATCAACATTTACAATTCCCATACCCGGAGTAGTTCCGTCAGGAAAATTTGCGGGACGAACTATAAACGGATTTTCGTCAATAAAGTCATAAGCCTCTTTACGCCTGAAAGAATGGTTGCCGAGAGTAATAACATTTACACCGCTGTCAAGAATATAATTTGCAGATAACGGTGTAATTCCGTTGCCGTCTGCCGAGTTTTCTCCGTTGCAAAGCACAAAGTCTATTCCTTTTACTTTCTTCAAAGTCGGCAACTTATCACGCAAAAAGCGACAACCTATACTGCCTACGACATCACCTATACATAAAATCCGCATAATATCACCCTATAATAATCTGATAAGTTTAATTATACCACATATATTTTAATCTGTCACACTTAATTCTGATGTTTGTGCTATATTTTCGTTAAAAATATAGCTGATTTCAGCATTAAAATTATTATTGCTCTTTTTTATATTGATTTTCCTGCTTACAAGCGTACTATCTTGCTTTTCAAATACTTCATAAAGCATTGACTGTGCAAGTAATTTTTTATCAAGAACAGCTTTATCCATATTTACACTGCTTTTACTAACTTCAATTTCACTCTGCGTCGTAAACTCTATCGGTATATTTGTATTGTTAAAACACAATTTCTCTTTATTTTTTACGAACACACTGTCATCATAAGACAAAAAACTTATTGAACAGGGAAATTTAAAATTTAAAAAGCTGCACATATATCTGTCGGTTCGGTTATCGGTTATCGAATAATAATCATAGCTTTTGGGCAATGTATATTCTTTTTTATATATTACATCTGCCATTATCTCGGCACTTGCGTGCACATATTCTATTGTTTCCTGCTTTGTTTCCACTATACCGCTTACAAGCAGATCTCCTTTTACAACTCCGCTGCCTTTCATTACCTTTGTTTCCCCTCTTGATGTCTTTATACTTGTTATTACTCCGTCATTATTTGCTTTTATGTTACAAGGAGTTTTAAAGTCCGGAGTATCGGGTTTCGGAGCTTTTTCTTCAATATTAACACTCATCGTACTGCCCGTAATATTAAGACTAATCCAGCCAATCTGCTCGTTTTTCAAAATCAGTCTGCGCTCGGTATTTTCGGTATCTATAGAATTTATATACGAACCTACTTTTACATTATCCTCCTCAAGAGCGGAAAGAATTTGTGAGGTACTCAAACTCTTTGTAGGCGGTGCGTCAATATACCATATAAATTTTGACAAGACCGCAATCAAAACAATTCCGATTATTGCTCCAATCAAAAGTCCCACTCTCTGCCTATAGCGTTGTGCATAAAAAGGAAGTCCGTGTCTGCCTGTAACACGCATTTTCAGTTTTGATTTATAAGCTATACTGCGTATATTTTTGTAATCATACACCTGCATTGTAGCGGTCAAGCCTTTTTCTGTGGGCTTTAAATTCCATACATTAATTCCGTTACGGGTGGTAAGATTAATAAATCGTTCGGGAAATTTTCCGCTTGCAGAAAAATCGACATAGCCCTTGCTCCATCTTATAACCTTTAACAGCATATTAACGCCCCGCTTTATGTAATAAAATCAATTCCCGTTATAAATCCCTCAATCACAACATCAACTGCAGAAATGCACTTTACCGTAAGTCCTCTGCCGCATACGGAAACAACCATTTTGTTTGTGTTAATCTTTATATTTTCGCTTTCATACCTCAACACGCCTGTCGAACCCTCGATTGTTATTCGCCTGTTGCCAAGCATATCCAGTGTCGGCAGACCTGAATTTAAATCAAGCGTAAGCGAACTTGCCGATTCGTTTTTCGGCTTATCGTTTTTTCTCTGCAAAATATATCTCTCCCGTTTCATAGCTTTATTATTATTTTTATGCAGAGTGTTACATATATATTAATGGTGATTGCTATGTTTATTAAGGCAAATTTTTCACAAATTTACAGCCGCACTGCTTTCGCTTGCAATAGTTATTGTATGCATAATGCTTTTAATTTTTTCAAAAGAATGTGCAGACGGAGCGTTTTCGGGAATTGAAATGTGCATAAATGTACTTATCCCCTCTCTGTTTCCGTTTATGGCAGTGTCATCGTTTACGGTAAAAGCGGTATTTCCGATTTTTTAGGCAAACCTTTCGGCAAAATTATGAAATCGGTATTCGGACTAAGTCCATGCTTTGCACCCATATTACTGCTTTCGGTTACGGAGGTTATCCTATCGGTGCAAAAAGCTGTAACGAACTTTACAAAAACGGAAATGCGGGAACAGAAGAATGTAAAAGAGCAAGTATGTTTATGGTGTGTGCGGGTCCGGGTTTTTTAGTAAGCTTTATAGGAATGTCAATTTACAACGATAAAAAAATCGGCATAATAATGCTCTGCTCACAAATTTTGTCGGTACTCATTACAGGCATTGCGAATAGAATAATAAACAGAGGGAAAATTTTCGTAACTGCCAAAGGAAGCAATAAAATCAGGCTAAGCCTTACAAAATCTCTTGTGGAAGCGGTGTACGATGCATCAAAAGGTATGTTTTCAATATGCTCGTTTGTTATAGCTTTTTCCGCCGTCGCAGGTATTCTTTCGACAGTGCTTGATGACGGATTTGTAAAAACCACCGTGCTGTCAATATTTGAAGTGTGCACGGGTGTAAAAACGGCTTCTTCCGAATTACCTGTATGGGCAGTTGCGTTTGTGGCGGGATTTGGCGGAATATGCGTACACTTTCAAATTTTTTCAGTGCTTGGCAATCTTAAGATTAATAAATTGATATTTTTCTGTTACAGAATTATTCAAGGAATATTAACCGCACTTTTCACCTATATCTGTATGCTGATATTTTACGATACCAAAAGCGTATTTTCCGTAGGTACGGTTTCAGGCAGTTCCGTTTACGGAGGCACGGCATTTTCGGGAATTGCACTTACGGCGCTGATGATTTGCTTTTTATTTTTACTTAAAAATTACAGAAACAATTAACGGAGGTTACTTATGTGTGGTATTGCAGGTTGGTTTGACAACGAAATTGATATGAGTAAACAGATTCCTGTTCTATATAAAATGTCACAAACTCTTAGCAAGAGAGGTCCTGACGAAAACGGGCTTTACATTAATAAAGGTTGTGCTCTGCTGCACAGACGGCTTATTGTTATTGACAAAGAAAACGGCAAACAGCCTATGGCGGCACGACACAGAGGAAAAACATATATAATCGTCTATAATGGAGAGCTTTACAACACCGATGAATTAAGAGAAGATTTAAAAGCAAGCGGCTATCATTTCAGAGGGCACAGCGATACCGAAGTTGTGCTTAAATCATATATGAAATACAAAGAGAAATGCGCCGATATGCTCAACGGCATTTTTGCTTTTGCGATATATGATGTAAGCGAAAACAGTATTTTTCTTTGCCGAGATAAAATCGGAGTAAAACCGTTGTTTTATTATGAATACGACGGCGGAATTTTGTTTGCGTCAGAAATAAAGGCTCTGCTTGCAAGTAAGATTGTAAAACCGCAGATTGACGAAACAGGTCTATATGAAATTTTCTTCTTAGGTCCTGCCCGTACTCCGTCATGCGGCATTTTTAGGGGAATTAAAGAATTAAAACCGGGTGAATCGGCACTTTATAAAAATCAAAAACTGACTAAAAAAAGTTACTTTACAATTCAGGCGAAAGAACACACGGACAGCGTTGAAGAAACTGTTGAAAAAACACGCTTTTTGCTTACCGACGCTATAAACCGTCAGCTTGTCAGCGATATGCCGCTCTGCTTTTTCCTGTCGGGCGGACTTGACAGCAGTATAATTGTAAAAACCGCCTCGCAATATTATAAGGAAAATAAGCTCGGCAAAATCAACACTTATTCGGTTGAATATCGTGACAATGAAAAATATTTTAAGAAAAGTCTGTTTCAGCCAAATGCCGATTTTGAATATATTTCACTTATGTCACGCAATGCTGACAGTCGGCACAGGGAAATTATACTTGATAACAAGGCGGTTGCCGACGCACTTTATGACAGTGTAATAGCAAGAGATTTGCCTGGTTATGTAGATGTTGACTCCTCGTTACTTTTGTTCTGCGGCGAAATCAAAAAAGATTATACCGTTGCGTTGTCGGGTGAATGTGCTGATGAACTTTTCGGCGGTTATCCGTGGTACCACAACAAAGAAATTTTATTTGAAGATAATTTTCCATGGTCAAAAAGTCAGGATGTCCGCTCCTCAATATTAAAAGACGGAGTTTTGCCAAAGGGAGCAGAATATGTGCGGCAAAAATATCTTGATACAATTAACCTTGCCCCAAAACTGAAAACAGATTCAAAAATCAGACGCACGAATGAGAGAGATGTTTTATCTTAATTTTTACTGGTTTATGCAATGTTTGCTTGAACGAAAAGACCGCTGTTCAATGTATAACGGACTTGAGGTGCGTGTACCGTTCTGCGACTACAGACTTGCGGAATATGCATACAATATGCCTTGGAAAATCAAAGCATATAATAACCGTGAAAAAGGAATTGTGCGAAAAGCCTTTGAGGATATTTTGCCCGAAGAAATTTGTTGGCGAAAGAAAAGTCCTTACCCTAAAACCCACAACCCGATATATTTTGACATCTGTAAAGAGCGAGTTATAAATATTCTGCAAAAGAAAAATCCACTTACCGAAATGCTAAGCAAAGAAGGTATAATGAATATAATCGAAAATCCCGACAGTATAACAACACCTTGGTACGGTCAGCTTATGCAAGCACCGCAAATACTTGCGTATATTATTGAACTTGATTATTGGTTTGAAAAATATAATGTTGAAATAGTTTAAATCTTGTGTTAAAATAGCGTAAGAATGTTCAAACGGGGTGATTGTTATAAGTACGGAAACATATAAAAGCATTGTCGGTTTCTTTAAAAGAAATAAACCTTGCAATACCGTATTAAAATTATGCTATAACTTTCTCCCGCTTATAATGTTTGTATCGTATGGAATCCTTATTGTTTTTATGTTTTTTTCCGATATTAAAATTTTTGCAAGAATTACACTGTCACCGCTTACAGTATTTGCAATAGTTACTTTTTTCAGAAAAATATTTAACAGACCTCGACCGTACGAAAAATTTGCTACTACATCTGTATTCGGTAAAAACAAGAAAGGCGAAAGTATGCCGAGCCGTCACACCGCCTGTGCCTTTATAATAGCAATGGCATTTATGTATGTAAGTATTCCGATCGGAATTGCTTATCTTATAATCAGCGCTTTGATTATGATTTCAAGAGTCCTTGCCGGGGTGCATTTTATAAGCGATGTCATAGCAGGTATGGCAATCTCACTTCTTTACGGCTATTTTTCATTTTTTATAATTTAAATAACAGAAAAGCAGTTGCAATCCAAATAAGATTACAACTGCTTTTATTATAAGTCTATTATTTTAAATTATGGTTTAGTGGAGTGTCGGTCGGGCATTGAAATTTAGCTAACGCTAAATTATCAGCAAAAGAACAAAAAAGTTTACTCAATTTTTTCAAAAATTGCGGGTTTGGGCAGCGCCCATAATATCTTCCGATATAACAATTTTCCGGGTGCAAACAGCCAAACCATAATTATCTCAACCCTTGATAAAACCTCACATATGCAAAAAGTGCCCAAGCAGAATGCTCGGGCACAAATTTTTATAATTATATTTTCGATAATATGTAATTATTCGATTACCTTTATCCAACCCTTAGGAGCTTCAATTCTGCCCATCTGAATACCTGTGAGTGTTTCATAGAGCTTCTTTGTAACAGGGCCCATTTCTTCCATACCGCTTGGAAAACAAATTTCTTTGCCGTGGTCGTTGATTTTGCCAACAGGTGAGATAACAGCCGCTGTACCGCAAAGACCACACTCTGCAAAATCTTTAACCTCGTCAAAGTAAACTTCTCTCTCCTCTACCTCAAGACCGAGATACTCTTTTGCAACATACATAAGAGAACGACGGGTAATTGAAGGAAGAATACTGTTTGACTTAGGAGTAACAACTTTGCCGTCCTTTGTAACGAAGATAAAGTTTGCACCGCCTGTTTCCTCTACCTTTGTACGGGTAGCAGCATCAAGATACATATTCTCGGCAAAACCTTCTTCATGAGCTGTAACAATTGCGTGCAAGCTCATTGCATAGTTAAGACCTGCTTTGATGTGACCTGTACCGTGCGGTGCGGCTCTGTCAAAGTCAGAAACCTTAATTGTGATAGGCTTTGCGCCGCCCTTAAAGTATGGACCTACAGGGGTTGCGAAAAGTCTGAACTGATATTCTGTTGAAGGCTTAACACCGATAACAGGTCCGATACCGAACATATACGGACGGAGATAAAGTGTTGCACCCGAACCGTAAGGAGGTACATAGTCTGCATTAGCCTTTACTACCTTGCAAACTGCGTCTACAAACATATTCTCTGGGAGAACAGGCATTTCAAGTCTTTTGCATGAATCCTGCATTCTTGCTGCATTAAGGTCAGGTCTGAAAACTACGATTTTTCCGTCCTGTGTTGTATAGGCTTTTAAGCCTTCAAAGCAAGTTTGAGCATACTGCAAAACACCGGCACATTCACTCATTGTGACTGTTGCATCGGTTGTCATTGCACCTTCGTCCCACTTGCCGTCTTTATAATTAGCTACAAATCTTTCACCGGTAGGCATATAACCAAAACCGATATTCGCCCAATCAATATTCTGCTTTTCCATGATATATTACTTTCTTTCATAGTAGGCAAATTGTGTTATAAGTATATATTATACTTATTATCGTAATTTGTCAACAATTAAAGTCGGATTATTAGCGTATAAAAGTATATTTTGTACCAATTTTTTAAAATCATAAAATTACAATTCCTTTATCGAATTAAAGCGGTAAATTTTTATAAAACAACTTCCGTTTTCATTAATTTATGCAAAACGAAAAGGTTTGAAATCTATTTACATTTTTTACCAAAATGCAATTTACAAACTTCAAACCTTCATTTTAAATTCAGCAAATTATAAATTCACAAACAAATACAAGTAAGCAACAGATTACCGATACCTTAAACAGTCCTGCATCAAACCAAGCCGCCACAAGACCTGCCGCAAAGGCTATTGCTCCCGCTATCGGACTTTGCGTAGCATTGATAATTGCGGGAAAAGTCATAACCGAAAGCGTTACATACGGCACATAGTAGAGAAATGATTTTACAAATTGATTTGTGAATTGTTTTTTTACAACGGTCAGAGGTAACACTCTGATTAAAAATGTAACACCTGCCATTATAAATATGTAAATATAAGGATTATGCGACATTTTCACTGCCCTCCTCATCTTTTACAGGGAACAGCAAAGCTGCTGCTGCGGATATAATAACAGTTAAAATTATTGTTCTTGTACCCTCTGAAATCTCGCTTATCACAGGCAGATAAGCAAATGCAAGGCTTGCAATAAAGCTGAAAATAACTATTCCCATAAGAGGTTTATTGCTCTTTGTCAGCGGCACGATAATCGCAAGAAACATTCCGAACAGCGCTACGCTTAACGCACTTACAACTCTAAGCGGCAAAACATTACCCGCTATTGTACCGAGCGCCGTACCTACCGCCCAACAAGGT
>ENA-OPYX01000470-OPYX01000470.1-human-gut-metagenome-genome-assembly--contig:-NODE-470-length-23548-cov-4.781734_pt1 | contig 23548 bp, 20 predicted proteins | sample MGYA00242639_ERZ504486 | MGnify/ENA primary metagenome ERZ504486 (study PRJEB26092, sample SAMD00036296) | human gut metagenome | host: Homo sapiens | study: EMG produced TPA metagenomics assembly of... | reverse complement strand
TCCAGCGGATAAGCGTTCTGTCAAAACTCCGTCAATGGAATTCGTGTTGCTCACATGCTATCTTCATTTTTTCTCTAAATACTCGATGACCTTCAACTCATATAAATAAAATAACCTATTTTCGTTTTTAATCTCACCACAGTCTCTACATGTGAGCTATGACTAAATTGGTCGACGGCTGCAGACTTTTTTCGACTTCGTAGCCTTGTTCTGATAATACTTTTAAATCTCTGGCTAGTGTTGCTGGATCACAGCTTACATATACGATTCGTTTGGGTGCCATTTTCACCATTGTTTCTAACAGTTTACTATCGCATCCCCTTTCTTGGTGGGTCAACGACGATCGTGTCTGCATAGACTCCAATTTTTCTCGTATTCTCTTGGAAGTACTTCTTCTGCTTTTCCTACGAAGAATTCTGCATTATCAAAGCCATTCATCTTAGCATTTAATCTTGCATCGTCTATGGCTTCTTTAACGATTTCTACTCCATAAACTTTCTTTGCTTTCTGAGCCAGGAATAAGGAAATAGTTCCGATTCCGCAATAGAGATCCCATACGGTTTCTTCGCCTTTTAAATCTGCATATTCCATTGCTTTTTCGTATAATACTTTTGTTTGTGTTGGATTGACCTGGAAGAAAGATAGTGGTCCAATCTGGTATTTTACATTGCCAATATAATCATAAATGTATGGTTTACCATATACTTCTTCAATCTTGCTTCCTAAGATCCTGTTTGTCTTTTCTTTGTTGATATTGACGCAGATACTTGTCATTCCTTCGATTTCTGTTAAGGAATCTACGAGCATTTCTAAGTTTCTCAGATTCTTTTTACTTCCATTCACAACAAGACAGACCATGACCTCACCTGTTTTGAATCCGACTCTTGTTACAATGTGACGGACCAATCCTTTATGGATCTTTTCGTCATAGGCTGTAATATTATTTTTCTTCATATAGTCCAAAACTTTTAATAAAATCTGTTCGTTCACTGGATGCTGGATCATACAGTGTGTGCAATCAATAATATGATGCGTTCTTCCTGCATAAAATCCTGTGATAAGATTTCCTTCTTTGTCATATCCGACTGGAAACTGGGCTTTGTTTCGATAGTAAAATGGTTCTTCCATCCCAAGGATCGGCTCCATTTTTTCTTCGATATTTTCTAAGCCTCCAATTCTTTCTAAACAGTTTTTCACTTTATTAAATTTATATTCTAACTGCTTTTCATAAGCTAAATGCTGTAATGTACATCCTCCGCACTGTCTGGCCTTGGAACAGCGTGGATTAACTCTGTCTTTGGATGCTTCCAAGACTTCTTCTACTCTTGCGAAGCCATAATTTTTCTTTGTTTTGATGATCTTTGCACGAACTTTGTCTCCGATGACTGCATCTTTTAAAAAAAGGGCATAACCATCTATATGGCCGATGCCCTCTCCTTCGTTCCCAATGTCATCGATATAGAGTTCTACGATCTGATTTTTTTTAAATTCCATACGCACCTCTGTATCTTTTTCTTGGTTAAACTGTTGTATTGATCCTATTTTATTATAATTCTTTTAGATAGAGGTCTTACGGATTCTTGTATCTAATAAACGCTGGAATCCTGACCATTCCTGATCTTCTTTTTGTTTCTCCATGATCTCTGCAAATGTTTCCATCTTCGCGTCTAAATTATCTGCCTGACTTAGTGCAATTGCTTCTAATAATGCAGGTTTCTTTGGAGAACCAAATTCTAATTCTCCGTGATGTGCTAACATACAGTGTTTTACTTCATTTGCAAGTTTTGGTGGGAAACCTGGAATCTCATGGATCAGGCGGTCTAATTTGATCGCTCCCATCACAATGTGTCCAACTAATTGACCTTCATCTGTATAGTCATTCTCTGGGAAACTTGATAATTCTTCGACTTTCCCCATATCATGCCATAATGCGCACATTACGATCAAATCTCTGTTTAACTGTGGATACAGACTTGCATAGCTTTCACAAATTTTCGCTACAGATAAACTGTGCTCTAAAAGCCCTCCGATATACCCATGGTGTACGCTTTTTGCTGCGGAATGTACTTTAAATTCTCTTGCAAAATTTTTATCCTCTATAAAGATCTTCTCTGCTAACTGTTTTAAATACTGGTTCTTTGTCTTGCTGATCATTGCAAGAAGCTCTTTGAACATCCCATCAATATCCTTCTTGGTACTTGGCATATAATCTGCCATGTCAAACTCACCTTCCTGAGCTTTACGGATCTGTTGGATGTTTAACTGGTTAGAACCCTGATAACTTGTTACCTGTCCTCTGACTAAAATGTAGTCCATCGCCTCGAAATGCCCGATCGCATTGGTAAGTTCCCATACCTTTCCGTCGATCATTCCTGTTTTATCTTGTAGTGTCAGGGAATAATATGATTTTCCAAATTTGGATGTTCCCGGTGATTTTGTTTTGCATAAATAAATCTCGGAAACCTGATCTCCTTCGTGCAAATCACTAATATATCTCATTGCTTTGTGCCTTTCTAAATTCGTTCTTCGCCAGCCAACTCTCCTGGCGATTTTTAAATCCTCTATTTTTTTACCTATGTTATTATGCCACAGTTTAGTTGTAAAATCTAGTGAAATTTACTTATTATGAACATCATGATTTCAAAAGGCACAAAACTGTTTATGAATTTACATTTTCCGCATTCAAATATGCCTGCTTATAGAAAAATTCCTGTGAATTTAGTGGTGTATCCTGATTTTTAGGAATTTTGTAATTTCCATTGTGATCTTCTTCCCTTGCTTTTACATTATCACTTAACATTGTAATAAACATCTCGATCACCTGCATTTTAATATCTGTATTGTAGATCGGTACGGCTACCTCGACTCTTCTTAATGTATTTCTTGTCATAAAATCTGCTGACGCTATATAAACTTTTTCTCTGCCCTTCGTTCCAAAAATATAGATTCTTGAATGTTCTAAGTATCTTCCCACAATACTTCTTACTTGAATATTATCTGTTTCACCCTTTACTCCCGGAATCAGGCAACAGATTCCTCGAATGACCATGTCAATCTTCACACCTGCTTTGGATGCTTTGATCAATTTCTCCATGATCTTTTTGTCTGTTAAAGAGTTCATTTTTAATCCAATATAAGCTGGTTCTCCAGCTTTTGCATGTTCAATTTCCCGATCGATCATATGGAGCACTTTATTCTGTAGACAGTGTGGAGCTACTAGCAGATGATCCGTTTCTTCCACAGTCTCTCCCATAGATAATGCCTGAAAAACTTCCGCAGCTTCCAACGCAATATCTACATTTGCTGTCATTAAAGAAAGATCTGTATAAAGTCTGCTTGTCTTTTCATTGTAGTTTCCTGTTCCGATCTGTGTGATATAAGATACTTTTCCTTTTTTCTTTCTTGTGATCAGACATAATTTAGAGTGTACTTTATAACCATCTAATCCATAGATCACGCGGCATCCTGCATCTTCTAACTGTCTGGACCATTCAATATTATTTTCCTCATCAAATCTAGCCTTTAATTCTACAAGGATCGTGACATCTTTTCCATTTTCTGCTGCCTCGATCAAAGATGCAATGATCTTACTCTGCTTTGCGACACGATATAATGTCATTTTGATTGAAACAACATCTTTATCTTCTGCCGCTTCCTGAAGCATTTTTAGAAATGGCCGCATACTTTCATATGGATAAGAGAGTAACTTATCTTCTTTTTCAATCTGATCCATAATTGGCATCTCTTCGTTAAACTGTGGTGATCTTTGAGGTAACACTTTTCTCAAAAAACAAGTCTGTCTCTACTTCTTAAAATATCCTGAATCTTAAATACAAAAGACAGATCTAACGGTGTCTGTGTATAGAATATCATATTTTCTTTCAAGTTCCAGATACTCACATAAAAGATCATGATCTCTCCATCCATCTCTCTTGATAATTCCATTCGGACTGGTGCTAATTTCTTTCTTTTCTTGATCAGTTCTACCATGAAATCGCGATAATCAAGATCTTCATCATACATAGAATCTGCATCAATATCTGCATTTCTTGTAATTCGGATCAATGTTTTTGCTTTGACATGGTATCCTTTGAAGATCCTTGGCACATAGTGAAGAATCATTTCTTCTGATAACATATAAGCATCTTTTCCAGAAATATTGATCAGTCTGTCAAACGTTTCATTTCCACATGGGATAATTCCTAATTTTTCTTTTCCATTTTTAGTTTCTAACACAGCAACTGCGTAGATTTCTTTATTCTTTAAAAAAGGAAATGGCTGTCTCTTCCCTATGATCGTAGGAGAGATCAATGGCGCGATTTCTGCTTGAAAATAAGCTCTTAAATATTCGCTTTCTTTTTTAGATATTTTTTGAAAATTTACCAGATGGATGTTGTGTTCTTTCAGAGAATCCATCATCTCCTCATATACGCTGTCTTTTCTTCTATTTAATTTCTGTACCTGTGGAATGATCGCATCAATCTGTTCCTGTGGTGTCATCTTTGTCTTATTTTCTTTCATGTTCTTATCAAGTAACATCTGATCGATCAAAGATCCAACTCTTACCATAAAGAATTCATCTAAGTTGCTCTGGTAAATGGATGCAAATGTCAATCGTTCACATAGTGGTACTTCTCTATTCTCAGCCTCTTCTAATACGCGTTCGTTAAACTTAAGCCAGGACAGTTCCCGGTTCATAAAAATCTTCTGCTGTGTTTTCATCTTTTCCTCCAAATCTCTATACGATGTAATTTCTATTGTACTGGTCAAATGTAAAATCATACTGCTTTTTATGTTAAGTTATCGTAAATTAACGTCTGGAATTGCCATTTTCCCTATGTTTACAGTCCAAACAATCTGTGTTAAACTCTTTAGTGAGTTGCAATAATTTAATGTAAATGAGGAATTTTTCATGAATCAGAAAGTATTACAAACACTTGAATTTGATAAGATTATAAATATTTTAACAGGATACGCAACAACCGAACTAGGTAAGTTGATGTGTGCCAATTTAAAACCAATGACTGAAGAAGCTGATATCTTAAACGCTCAGGATCAGACACAGGATGCATTGACACGTATCTATAAACGTGGAAATGTATCTTTTTTTGGAGTAAGTGATCTTTCCCCTTCTCTTGCCCGTTTGAAGATGAGAGGTACACTTGGAACTGGGGAACTTCTTGATATCGCTCGTGTTCTGGAATCTGTAAAGAATGCCGTTTCTTACGGAGTCCGCATGGAAGACGATCTTGAAGCAGATTCTCTCGACGAGCTTTTTGAAAGCCTTGTTCCTTTAGATGATCTTCTGCACGAGATCCGCCGCTGTATTATTTCTGAAGAAGAGATCAGTGATGATGCCTCTTCTACTTTAAAACATATCCGTCGTGCAATGAAACAGACAAACCAGAAGATTCATACACAGTTAACTACGCTGGTAAGCTCTGCATCCAATCAGGATAAATTACAGGATGCGATCGTTACAATGCGAAATGGGCGTTACTGCATACCAGTCAAGCAAGAGTACAGAAGTTCATTCCAAGGTATGATCCATGATCAGTCTGCTTCTGGAAATACGCTGTTTATTGAACCAATGTCTGTTGTAACATTAAATAATGAATTAAAAGAATTGGAAGGAAAAGAACAATCTGAGATTGAGCATATTCTTTCTATATTAAGTGAACAGGCTTCTTATGGTGTTGATGATCTTGCACATAACCAGAAGACCCTTGTATTGTTAGACTTCATTTTTGCAAAGGCAAAATATGCGAAGGATATTGATGCATCCAAACCTATTTTCCGTGAAGATGGAATTATCAATATCAAACAGGGATGTCATCCTTTACTAGACCGCCAAAAAGTCGTTCCGATCAACGTATCTCTCGGCAAAGATTTCTCCATGCTGATCGTGACTGGACCGAATACAGGTGGTAAAACTGTATCTTTAAAAACAGTCGGATTATTATCTTTGATGGGGCAGGCAGGCCTTCATATTCCTGCATTCCAAGGATCTTCTCTTGGAATTTTTCGTGAGATTTTTGCAGATATCGGAGATGAGCAGAGTATTGAGCAAAACTTAAGTACCTTCTCTTCTCATATGACAAATATTGTATCAATCGTCCAGCAGGCCCATCGAGATTCTTTAGTGTTACTCGATGAGTTATGTGGTGGTACTGATCCAATCGAAGGTGCCGCACTTGCGATCTCTATTTTAAGTGATCTGCACGGACGTGGAATTAAAACAATGGCGACAACCCATTACAGTGAACTTAAGATGTTCGCACTTTCCACCGATGATATCGAAAATGCTTCCTGCGAATTTGATGTGGAAACGCTTTCTCCAACATACCGTCTGATGATCGGTATCCCTGGAAAAAGTAATGCGTTTGCAATTTCCCGCAAATTAGGATTGGATGAACATATCATTGAAGGTGCTGCAGATCAGATTGATGAATCTGTCAAAGATTTTGAAACGATCTTAGCTGACCTTGAAAAGAGTAAACAGACGATTGAAAAAGAGCAGGAAGAGATTCTTGAATACCGTAAGGAAATTGAAACTCTCCGTAGGAGTTTGAAATCTCGTCAGGATAATATAAAAGAAAAACGTGATAAAATGCTTCGCGACGCTCGTGAAGAAGCTCACAATATCATCTCTGAAGCGAAAGAGATCGCAGATTCTACGATCCGTGAATATAACAAATTAAAGAAACAAAACAAGAATCCAGATGCAAATAAGAAGATGGAACATATGCGAAGTGATCTTCGCGGCCGCATGACAAAATTAGAAGGTCAAATGGCTTACAAATCCAAGAAAAAGAACAAGAAACGTCACGAGGCGAATGATTTCCATGTTGGTGATGAAGTTTATGTAACAAGTCTTTCCCTTGCCGGAACTGTTTCCACGCTCCCAAATGCCAAAGGTGATCTGTATGTTCAGATGGGTATGATGCGTTCTCTTGTTAACATCAAAGACCTTGAAATCACAAAAACAGCCAAAGATGTAAAACGTGAAAATCAAAGAAATGAAAGTCGTAACCGAGGACGTACTGCGATCAACAAATCCGCTTCCATCCGACCTGAGATCAATGTTATGGGTATGACGGTTGATGAAGCGATCGCACAGCTTGATAAGTACATCGATGATGCGTGCCTGGCCAACTTAGCACAGATCACTGTTGTCCATGGAAAAGGAACTGGTGCTTTACGTAAAGGGCTTCATAATTACTTTAAACAGTTGAAGAAACAAAAACGTATCTCCGGTTACCGTGATGGTGAATATGGTGAAGGAGATCTTGGTGTAACTGTTGTTATACTGTAAAAAAGATATAAAGAAGGAGATTTTATGACTTATTACGATATCTTATTTAGCTTTTTTATATATGGGTTTCTTGGTTGGTGTTCTGAAGTCGCTTTTGCAGCTTTTAAACAACATTCCTTTGTAAACCGTGGATTTCTAAATGGTCCGATCTGTCCGATTTATGGAATTGGAGTGACGGTTGTCGTTGCTTCTCTTCAGCCTTACGTCGGAAACTTGATCTTGCTTTATATTACCTCCACCATTCTCGTTACTTTTCTTGAATGGCTAACGGGTTTTCTTCTTGAAAAGATGTTTCATCACAGATGGTGGGATTATTCTGAAATGCCATTGAATATCGGCGGCTATGTATGTCCTTTATTTTCTGCGATCTGGGGCGTCGCTTGTGTATTGATCGTGAAACTTATCTATCCTTTTACGGATAAACTAGTTTCTTTTTTCCCGATATGGCTTGGAAAATTTTTGCTTGTTTTATTAAGCATTGCTCTTATAGTTGATATTTGCATCACAGTTCAGGGTATTTTAAAATTCAACAAACGTCTTGCCCTTATGGAGGATATTGCAAAAGAACTGCGTAATATTTCTGATCAGATCGGTGAAAATATCTACGATAGTATGATGGATGGTCTGGAGGCTCAAGACCGATTAAAAGCTCGTGCAGATGTTATTCGAGAGAAAGTTGATGAAGCCAGACAGGAAAATGCAGATGAACTCAAAGCTCGTATGGATTCTTTAAAACAGCGAGCTGAGGAACTTCGTAGCAAATACGAAAAGATGGCAAAACTTCCTACATTTACATCACGCCGTATTTTACGTGCATTCCCTAAGATGATGCCTCGTGAACATATAAGAGAATTTGGACAGTTACGACGCATCCTGAAGAAAAAAAGAGATGAATTGAAAAAGTCATGATAAATTTTTAACTGTAAAAATGTCAGGTACATCTAAGTTTCTCGAAAACTTAGATGTACCTGACATTTTTTTCTTTTTATTTTCTATCCAATTAACACAGTTTTTCCACTTCCTGACGTTACGAAAGAAACTAATTCGTGAATGTATTAAGAATATAATCAACGTCCGTCGTCTTCTTTAATTCTTCCAGAATTTCTTCTTCTGTCACTGCTTCTGTAATCTGTCCAAGAATCTCTAAATGTTCATCTCCAACTCCAGCAATTCCAATGACAAGCTGTGCTGTTCCGCCATTAAATTCGACTCCGTCTGGATACTGCATCACAATAATTCCGCTTCTTTTTACGTCTCTTTTTGCATCTTCTGTTCCGTGTGGAATTGCAAGTCCTAATCCCATGTATACAGATGCTTCTTCATTTCTTCGGATCATTGCTGGAATATAATCATCATCTACATATCCAAGATCTCTTAAAAGTTCCCCTGCTGCCACGATCGCTTCTTCCATGCTTACCGTTGGAAGTCCCAGTTTAATTCCTTCCCTTACCAAAATCATACCTTCTTTCGCTGGTACTTCTGGTGTTGTTTCTACAACTGGTGTTACTGTTTCTTCCTCTTTATTTTTTTTCTTATTCTTGAAAAAGAATCCCATAATTGTCTCCCTTCTAAATCCAATTTTTATTCCATTATTTTTTTCTATCTCTATTATAGCAATGAAATTTTTTAACGTCTATTTTTAGTAGTGCTAATTTTTTCAGTAAATTTTGTGTCATTATTTTGTTTTCTTCCGCCACGCCCTTTTATTAATTTCTATTGTTTCCTTTTATAGATCATTCTTTAACATATAAAAATCCTTCATACGTATTTTGTGAATTCTCATCTTCTGGAATAATTTCTAATGTTATCCTCTTGTAACTATCTCCTTCTTTTCTTCGATAGGTGATCGTTACAAATTTCTTTTTATTTGCAAATTGCTTTTTCAGATATTCAATCTTTGTCTTCTTAAGATATTTCACCAAATCATCTGAATGAATAAGCCGTATATCTTCAAAATTGTGAAACCACTCTGACAGAGCTCCTATGGAATCTTGCTTCTTTTTATTCTTGGTTTCTTCCCAATTTAAAATCTTATAACGGTCTTTTTCCAGATTGATTTGGAGAATCTGTGTATACAATCTGTAAAGAGCTACATAGGCGGCTGGCTGTCCCTGACGGTCTACTCCATTTTTCTTGTAATACATCGCTTTTTCTTCATACATACGAATATCAGCAACATCTGATATCTCTTTCATGGAATCCCATTGGCATTCACTGCTTGAAACATATCCATAGGAAATCGAAAGCTCCTTGATCCGGTTACATCTCCAGTGCTTGATATCTCCATCAAATTGCCGTCTGATCCATTCAAACTGTTCTCTTTTCACAAATAGAATTGCTGCAAATTCATCTCCACCCATTCTATAAACTTTTCCATATCTATCAAACCTGGTCTTCATGCAAGATGCTGCTACACAGATCAATTCATCTCCCGCTGCATGTCCTTGTCTGTCATTGATGATCTTTAGTCCATTCACATCCATGGAAACATAAATAAATTGAGAATCCATGCGTATCTCTGAAATGTCTTCGTCATATGCTTTTCGATTAAGACATCCTGTCATCTTATCGGTATTCGATATTTCTGAAATAGAAGAAAGCATCACAGATTGTTCCTTATTCTTTTTTTTAACTTTCGACAACCTTAGTACCATAAATAGAATACCGACTGCTGCAATACTCAAATATACAACCATGATCAATATTGCGATCAAATTACTCTTGTTGTCTACCGCAATCCAATATGTAATACCAACGATATATTTCTGTGTTTTCTTTAAGATATAATAATTCTTTTTTCCATCGACACGAATGATTCCCGATGCAATCTTCTCCTTCGCAATCTTCTTTCTCTGCTTGCGAAGCCCCATATCATCTAACTTCACTCCTATCTTTGAAACATCTGTAGCCCCATAGATTCTTCCAGTTTCTTTATCCGCTACATATAAAGCAATTCCTTTATATACTGGAATATCTGCTACAACAGTCCTCACTTCACTTTGTTTGTTTTTCTCTACGATTTCAATTGTCTGATCTAACAACACTTTGGATGTTTTATATACATTCTGACTATTTACTAGATAAAGAATTCCTGCTTCCAAAAATACTGCTGTCACGATCGTACCTATCAGCAGAAAGAAAATCTTCAACGTCTTATGTTTTATTTTTTTCTTTTTGTTATACATGCATTTCCCCTTATTTTACATTATTATTTAGACCAAGACACTCTATCATTCTCCCCTTGATATTCGAATACTCCATCATTCTTTTCTTCTAATGCTTTGATCATATGATATGTATATTCATTATATGGGGTTGGAATCCCCAATTCTTTCCCCATTCTCATCATCGCACCAGAGAACATATCAATCTCTGTGTGGCAACCAGAATCAATATCCTGTAATGTCGAGTATCTTGCAGATGCTTTGACCGCACTCCCCCGTCCAGACTTTGCATTGATCGTGCTTAAGTCGATTCCTTTCGCTTTAGCAACTGCTTCAACCTCTGCTCTTAATCCTTCTCGGATCGCTGCCATATGTTCACTATCTTCATAGCATCCAACTCCAACTCCCAAGATTGCCTGTGGCAGATTATTGCAGACATTTAATTTGAATTTGCCCCAGATTTCTGCTTGAATATCATCTGTGATAATCCAGTGAATACCTGTATTTTCAAAAATATCATTGACTGCTTTTACTCGTTCACTTTCGTATGGTTGTTGTAGTTCTCCAAAATAAATCCCTACTGTTGTTTCTGGATCAAAATGATATCCATTTTCTTTCTTCTGTGATGCTACTTTAATAAAGGAGTATAAAATATGTGATTTATCAATTTTCTCCGCTATGATCTCTTCACTGTCAACTCCGTTCATCAGACTCATGACCGTTGTATTTTCTCCTACTATTGTCTGAATATCCTGTAATGCCCCTCTCAAACTTCCGTATTTTAAAGATACGATCAGAAGATCTACATTGTGTGCTTCTTCTGGAGTCCACACTTGCGGTGTGTATTTTGTTCCGTTGATCATTAATCCTTGGTTTTTGAGGCGTTCATTTCTCTCACCATCTGCTACAACTCCCAGTGTAATATTTTTATTATTTGACAGTCCCCAGATAACGTAAGAACCTACGGCACCTGCTCCAAGAACTGCTACTTTTTTGATGTTCATTGTTTTTTGGTTCCTCCTGATCGTCGTTTTTTGATTGTTATTCTTATTTTAACATTTTTGGAGGTCTTTTGGGTATATTCTTGTTTTATTATATTTATTTATTATAATAAACATAAATAAATATAAATAAACATATATTCATATAATAAACATAAATAAACACAAATAAATATGGAGGTGAATAGAAAATGGAAATCCTTTACTTTAACATTTGGTCAAAAACCTACGGAATTCATTTCGCGCACTAACCAAATTGGAAAGATCATTCATACATTTGATATGGAAAATCCTTCAAATAAAGTTTATATGGTTGCTGGTGTCAGGGGGTCTGGAAAGACGGTTTCTCTTGCTGAAATTGCTGATCATTATTCTTCAAATGATCAATGGATTGTTTTAAGATTGAGTGCTGATACAGATTTGATCGCTGGTGCAGTTTCCGAACTTACCCGCGTTTCACAATTTCATGATCTGGATCTTGGATTAAATCTAAATCTCGGAATTGCTGAGTTGTCGGTAAACAAAACAAATGATTCTTTGGAAAAAGAAGCTATGCTTCGTAATATTCTTGAGAAGTTAAAAAATAAAGGAAAGAAAGTTCTTTTTATCATTGATGAGATTATAAATAATTCTTATGTCAAAGTATTTGCTAGTAATTTTCAGATTTATATTACACAGAATTACCCTGTGTATCTTGTAATGGCTGGTTTGTTTGATAATATCAGCAATCTTCAAAACGAGAAGAGTCTGACATTTTTATATCGTGCTCCAAAAATTTTTCTGGAACCACTTAGCATTCCTGCAATTACTACAAGTTATCGTTCTGTATTTGACATTTCTCCAAGTGAGGCTGTTGAGATGGCGAAACTTACAAAAGGGTATCCTTTTGCTTTTCAGATTCTTGGTTATTTGAAGTGGGAGACAAATGATGATCTTGAAAAACTGCTTCCTAAGTTTGACGAGGAATTGATCATTTATGCTTATGAGAAGATATGGAGTGAACTTTCTGAACTTGACCGGAAGATTGTTTATGTAATTTCTACGGGAGTTTATAAAACTGGAGAAATTCGTGAGAAATTATCGATATCTCCACAGTTATTGAATACCTATCGAAAGCGATTGATGGAACGTGGTGTTGTGAATGGTTCTGTTCGTGGAGAACTGACTTTAGCGCTGCCTCGATTTGAGGAATATATTGAGATGTATTGTGAAGTTGAAATTTGAAATCAAAAAACACCCGCTAAGTTATCTTTGAAATAATATAACTTAGTGAGTGTTTCTATATATAATCTTTTAAGCAATCTGTGCGATCTCTGTCTCATTTGCTACCACATTCTGATCACCTACAAATGTAATACTCTTTGCTTCTCCCTGATCAAGCACAACTAACATTGTAATATCGTCACAATTTTCTTCTTTTAATTTTTCTCTATCAAACGTCATGATCAATTGTCCTGCTTTGACTTTGTCGCCTTTTTTAACTTTTGAGCTACAAATTCCTGTCAGATTTACGGTATTAAGTCCGCAGTGAATCATTACCTGTAATCCATTATCCATCACAATTCCAATTGCATGCTCTGATCCTTCAAATACAACTTCAACTGTACCATCGCAAGGAGAATAAATTTTATCATCATTTGGTTTGATCGCAATTCCGTCTCCCATCATTTTCTGGGAAAATACGTCATCGTTTACCTTATCAATACTTACAAGTTCTCCTGTTAAAAATGCTTTTAAGTTTTTATTTTTCTTGAAAAAAAAACATATTTACACCTCCAAAAATTTAATTTATAATTATATAATTAAGTTAACATTAACGTCCTTTATATGGACTATTTATGCTGTCGATATATTCGTGGCTGAAAGGAGCTTTTCTTAATGAATTTGAATATTCCTCTGCATTCACTCTCTCCAAAAGAACTTGAGATCATGCAGTATGTTCACGAACACTCGGATGCAATTGTTTCAATGAGCATTCAGACATTTGCACAGGAAATTAATTACTCCACATCAACCGTCATTCGTTTCTGCCGTAAGCTTGGATTCAGTGGTTTCCCGGAATTTAAATATTTTTTAAAGAATTTAAATATTCAAAAAGAACAAAATCCTGTATCATCCGATATATCTGTTGCTTCGATCAAGAATTCGATCAAAGCTGATCTTGAAAGTACTTCAAGTCTTCTAAATTCTGATGATATGTTTCAGATCGCAAGACTGCTTTGCAGTAACCCGCCAGTTTATTTATACAGTCCTGCTGGTCTTACCGATATTTCTGTCAGCTATCTTGAAAGTATGTTATTTATTTCAGACTGTCAAAAAGTGTATAAAACTACTGCTTCTAAAGCTTTAAGACATTTTATCCAAACAGCTGATAAGAAAAGTATTTTTATTTTTATCAGTAATTCCGGACGCTTTGAATCAACTTTAAACCTTGCAAAGGAAGCTCGCCTTCACGGTATGATCGTAATATCGATCTCTTCCATTGAAAATAATGATCTTGCTGAAGTATCTACTTATAACCTTCGTTTCTTCTCTAAAAAGCGCGAAAATGATGGTGCGGATTTAACTTCCCGACTTTGCTCTTTCTTTGTATTGAGCTCATTTATTGAATACTTCAGTTTCTATAAGAAAGGCCTTGAACATGAAAACTTTTCTGAATCAGATTGATTCTTCCAATTTTACTGAAAACGATAAAATGATCCTTGATTATTTTATTCAACATAAAAATCATCTTCCTTATTTATCTTTAAGTGATATCTGTAAGGATTTATACCTTTCCAATGCAACAATTGTTCGTTTTTGTCAGAAGCTTGGATTTAAAGGATTTAATGAATTAAAATTTACCCTTCGCAATGAACTCCATTCTTCTTCTGATTTTTCAAATTCCTGGAAGATCCTGCAACGACGTACTGCTGTTTTAAAAGATTTTATAGATAATATTGACGCAGTAAAAATTAAAGACATCTGCTCGGAGATCATGCGGAACAAATCTATTTATATTTATGGACGTAATATGTCTTCGCTTCCTGCAAAGTATTTATATTCCATGCTTAATTCCATGGATATTCCTTGTATCTATATTGACTGGATTGATTTTTTTACGCGCTCTTTCCAAATCGCTTCCTGAAAATGCTACATTGATCATCTTCACGAATTACGGAGAAGCATCGATTTATCAGTCAATTATTGATTCTTGTCATCAACGTCATGCTAATATCATCTGGATTTCCAGTTCTGAGATCAATCCTTCATTACTGACCGATTCAGATACTTATATCTGGACACAGGAAGTTCCTCTTGAACATGTTCACCTGCGTACCAAAATGACTTCATTTCTTGTCGTTCAACTTATTGTAGAATATCTCCGACACCATATCAAAAAGCAGGAAGACCCTTTTTAAATAGTCTTCCTGCATTTTTTGTTCATATTAATACTTTAATACTGCTCTTACTGCATCAGCTATTTTTTCTACTTTTGGTCCATAAATAACTTGTATATGTGATTCACTTGGTTTTACGATTCCAAGACAGCCTGTTTTCTTTAATTCTTCTTCATTTACAATAGACATATCTTTTACATCAACACGTAATCTTGAAATACAGTTGTTTACAACTTCAATGTTATCAAATCCACCCAGACCATCAATAATAGTAGTTGCAAGATTTTTCATTTTTTCATCTACGCTTAATCCTGTAGCATCGTCTTCTTCCTCATCGGCTGCTACATCAATAGAAATGTTCTTACGTGATAGATACCATTTAAATACCACATAGTAGATTACTGCGTAAAAAACTCCAACGATTGGAATCCAATACCAATGTGAACCTGGTTGGAATACACCCCAGATAAAGAAGTCAATAATTCCTCCCCCAGTATTTCCTACAATAACTCCTAAAACTGACATCAGCATGAAAGAGATACCACCCATAATAGAATGAAATAAGAATAACATTGGTGCAATGAACATAAAGGAAAATTCCATTGGTTCTGTGATACCAGATACAAAACTTGCTGCAACACCAGCAATCATTAATGCTTTTACTTTTTTCTTCTTTTCTTCAGGAGATGTCTGATAGATTGCAAGTGCTGCTCCTGGAAGTCCAAACATCATAAATGGCATCTTTCCTTGTCCAAGGAACTGTGTATACTGCTGAAGATCTGTTAGAGGAACTTTATCTACGTACTGTAAGAAAATATTTAAGCATCCTTCTACGCCTTTATATGTTCCACCTAATGGTGTTGTTCTAAATAATGAATTTAATACATGATGGAGTCCTGTTGGAATCAACAATCGTTCTAATGTACCGAAAATAAATACTCCAAATGCTCCTGCTGAATGAATCAATGAACCTAATCCATTGATACCTACTGAGATTGGTTCCCAGATTAGTGGCATTACAAGACCGATCAATGACATTGTTACAATTACGATCAGTGCTACGAATCGTTTTCCACCATAAAATGCGATTGCTGCTGGAAACTGTACTTTATGATATTTATTATGCAGCCATGCTGTTACAAGACCTGCAAGGATACCTGCTGTTGCACCCATATCTACTGTTTCTACTCCTAATGTAGGAGAAATCTTCATGGCACTAAAATCCATAATACCTGTTCCGATGATACAGCTGCTGGCTACTAAGAATGCATAGTATCCTAAAAATCCTGCAAATGCCGCTACACCTTTATCTTCTTTTGCAAGTCCCATTGCAATCGAAATTGAGAACAAAACTGGCATCAATGTAAATACGATCCCTGATACTTTATTTAATGTTGAAATAATAAACAATGGTACAGTTGCTGCTAAAAATGGAATTGCTCCCTGCACCTGCGGTTTCATAAATGCGGACGTAAGTCCAAGGACGATACCGCACGCAGCTAAAGCTGCGATTGGCATCATAAGACTTCTTCCCAGATCAGAGAAGAAATTCATAATTTTATTTTTCATAATCAAACACCATTTCCTAATTTATAATACATTTACATCTCTTTTCTTATAAATATAGTATGCTTATTTTAATTCTGGCCACATACCTTTGTTTGCTTCAATCAATTCATCTAAAATTGTTCTTGCTACCTTTGCATCATTAATCAGGCGGTTTAATGTAAATGCCTGTAATGCTTTCTGGTAAGAATTCTCAAAGAATGCATCTACAAGAACTTTTTCACAAGACACCTGCTGTACAAGAAGTCCTAAGTAGAATTGAGGAATATTTCCAACTCTCATTGGGCGTGGTCCATTGATTCCAAGTTCACATACTACTTCTACCATTGCATCGTCCTGCATATTAGCAATCGCTCCGTTATTTTCTACGATTAAAATGAAACGTCCTAATGTATTGAATGCAATCGCTTCTGCAACTTTAATCATCATTTCTGCATGTGCATCTGAAATTGCATGGAATTTATCTCCAAGTTTTCCTTCTTTGATGACTTCTGCACACTCTGTAAATACACGTTTTTCACGACCATCGATAACTTCATCGGCACGAGTATATTCTGGATTCAAATGACTTGCCTTATATTCTGGATACAGATAATATCCATCATATGTATTTGGCAGATAGTCTGGAAAGTCTTCTAACATTGTTTGAACAAATCCATAAGTGTCAAGCCATGACTGGTCTCTCTGTTCTGCATCCTGTGGAAGAAATCCTTTTTCTTTTACGATCTGTCTTACTTTTGGAAGTAAATCTTCTCCTGTATTTTTGTCATAAATATGTGTGAACCATCCATAATGATTTAATCCAAAGTATACTGGATCAAGATCTTCCCAGTCATATCCTAACAAACGGCTTGTGGAACGTACTACATTTTCTGGCTGATCACAGATATTTAAGATTTTCTTATCATCTGGGAATTCTCTTCTTAATGCCTCTGCAACGATCGCTGCTGGGTTTGAGTAGTTTAAGATCCATGCTTCTGGTGAATACTGGCGGATCTGATGAATTGCTTCGATCATATCTACACAAGAACGTAATCCATATGCCATACCACCGGCTCCACATGTTTCCTGTCCGATCTTTCCATGAGCTAGTGGAATATGTTCATCCTCTCTTCTCATTGGAAGACCACCAGCACGCATCTGCATGAAAATGAAGTCCATATCCTGATATGCCTCTGCTGGATCTGTTGTGTAGGAAAAATCTAATTCGGGATATCTTTCACTGAACATGATATCTCCATACTGACCGATCGGTTTCTGTCTTTCCCCATCGATATCAAATAAGACAAGTTTATTTAATGGAAACTCTTCCTGCATACGAGCAAATGATTTTAAAAATCCAAGTGTATATGTGCTTCCTCCGCCTACGATACATACGTTATATTTTTTCATTTTTAACTTCTCCTTGTGATTGCTTTTATAAACTTCTTTGTTATAACTTTCGTGAATGATCCGGCCAGATTTATTTACGAATTTGGGTTTTTGTTTGCATCTCTTGTTTACAGTTATTACTATAGCTGAAACGGTTTTAATTGTAAATATTTTTACTAATTGTAGGTTTGTATGTTGAACATTGTTATTTATTACATTTCGCGTAATGTTTTACATATAAAAAAAAGGCCCTGACAGTCTGGAAATTCCAGACCATCAAGGTCATTTTTTATTCTAACTTATTTTTCATGTTTTCACAGGATGATACTTTTGCCCTGAAACTGGATAAAAGCCTGTGCTCGGTGATATTTACATTATTCAAATTCAATAGTTCCAGGTGGCTTAGAAGTTAAATCGTACATTACTCTATTAACTCCCTTAACCTCATTAATAATCCTGTTCATTACCTTATTCAGCACTTCATATGGAATCTCTGATGCCTCTGCTGTCATGAAGTCGATTGTCTTAACAGCTCTTAATGCTACTGCATAATCATATGTTCTGAAGTCTCCCATAACTCCTACACTTCGCATATTAGTTAATGCTGCGAAGTACTGGTTGATTTCTCTGTCTAATCCGGCTTTGGCGATTTCTTCTCTGTAGATTGCGTCTGCGTCCTGAACGATTTTTACTTTTTCTTCTGTGACTTCTCCGATGATTCGAATTCCTAGTCCTGGTCCTGGGAATGGCTGGCGGAATACAAGTCTTTCTGGGATTCCTAACTGCAGTCCTGCCTGTCTTACTTCGTCTTTGAACAGGTCACGTAATGGTTCGATGATTTCTTTGAAATCTACGAAGTCTGGCAATCCTCCTACGTTGTGGTGGGATTTGATGACTGCTGATTCTCCACCTAATCCACTTTCTACGACGTCTGGATAGATTGTACCCTGTGCTAAGAAGTCTACTGCACCGATCTTCTTCGCTTCTTCTTCGAAGATTCTGATGAATTCTTCTCCGATGATCTTACGTTTTGCTTCAGGTTCTGTGACTCCTTTTAATTTGTCATAGTATCTCTGCTGTGCATTGACACGGATAAAGTTTAGATCAAACTGTCCATTTTCTCCAAATACGCCTTCTACCTCGTCTCCTTCGTCTTTACGTAATAATCCGTGGTCGACGAATACACATGTTAACTGTTTTCCAATGGCTCTTGATAATAATCCGGCTGCTACGGATGAATCTACTCCTCCTGATAAGGCAAGTAATACTTTTCCATCTCCGACTTTCTCGCGGATTTCTTTAATTGTGCTTTCTACGAAAGCATCCATTTTCCAGTCTCCTGCACATCCGCAGACTCCTAATACAAAATTAGACAACATTGTCTTTCCTTCAACTGTGTGAAGTACTTCTGGATGGAACTGGATCGCATATAAGGACTTGTCTGCATTCTCAGCTGTTGCAACTGGGCAGTCTGCTGTATGTGCAGAGATTTCAAATCCTGGAGCTACCTGTGAGATGTAATCTGTATGGCTCATCCAGCAGATTGTTTTTTCTGATACATTTTCAAATAACTTAGAATCTTTCTTGTCGACCAGCACTTCTGTTTTACCATATTCGCTGACTTCGGCTTTCTCTACTTTTCCTCCAAGGACATGCTGCATCAGCTGTGCTCCATAACATAATCCTAAAACTGGGATTCCAAGTTCGAATAATTCCTTGCTGTATGTTGGGGAATCTGGTTCGTAACAACTGTTTGGTCCACCTGTTAAGATGATTCCCTTTGGATTCATTTCTTTGATTTTATCGATACCGATCTTGTAAGAATAAATCTCGCAGTATACATTGCACTCGCGAACGCGGCGTGCAACTAACTGATTATACTGACCACCAAAATCGATGACGATCACTAATTCATTTTTCACTCGATTTCCTCCTGAGTTGCCTAGTGATGTGTTTCGTTTTATTCACCTTTTAACAGATCAACTTTGTCAAGTCTCTCCCAAGGAAGATCAAGGTCATTTCTTCCGAAATGTCCATATGCTGCTGTCTGTTTATAGATTGGTCTTCTTAAATCTAACATCTTGATGATTCCTGCTGGACGCAGATCAAAATGTTTACGGATCAGGTCTACCAATTCCTGATTGGATTTCTTTCCTGTTCCAAATGTATCAACCATGATAGATGTTGGCTCTGCTACACCGATCGCATAAGATAACTGAATCTCACATTTGTCAGCTAATCCGGCTGCTACAATGTTCTTCGCTACATAACGTGCTGCGTAAGCTGCAGAACGGTCTACTTTTGTACAGTCCTTTCCAGAGAAAGCTCCACCACCATGACGTGCGTATCCACCGTATGTATCTACGATGATCTTTCTTCCTGTTAACCCTGCATCTCCGTGTGGTCCACCGATCACGAATCTTCCTGTTGGGTTAATGAAGAATTTTGTTTCATCATCAACCATATCTGCTGGAAGGATCTTATCAAATACTTCACGTTTGATATCTTCATGAATCTGCTCCTGAGTGATATCTGGATCATGCTGTGTAGATAACACAACTGCATCAAGACGACTTGGTTTTCCATCATCATATTCTACAGTTACCTGTGTTTTACCATCTGGTCTTAAATATGACAATGTTCCATCTTTTCTCACTTTTGTTAACTGTCTTGAAAGCTTATGTGCAAGAGAGATTGGGTATGGCATGTACTCTTCTGTTTCATTAGTAGCAAATCCAAACATCATTCCCTGATCTCCGGCTCCAATTGCGTCGATCTCTTCATCTGTCATGTTATTCTCTTTTGCTTCTAGTGCTTTGTCTACACCCATGGCAATGTCACTGGACTGTTCATCGATTGTTGTAATAACACCGCATGTATCAGCGTCAAATCCATATTTACCTCTTGTATATCCAATCTCACGAACAGTATCGCGGACAATTTTCTGAATATCTACATATGCTTTTGTAGATATTTCTCCCATGACCATAACAATTCCTGTTGTTGTGCAAGTCTCACATGCAACACGGCTCATTGGATCCTGTTCTAAAAGTGCATCTAAGATTGCATCAGAAATCTGATCACAGATTTTATCTGGATGTCCTTCTGTCACGGACTCTGATGTGAATAATACTTTATCCATTCTATTATCCTTTCTTAAAATATATCTGTTATTTGTAAAATATCATGAAAAGACCCGAAGGATTCCGGGCCTTTATTTACCTCTTTAACACAACCGGTGCATTCTTACTCCGGATAACTTCAATCTGTGTTATCTTACCATTCTTTACCTTGGCAACACGAAGTGCTCCTCCTTTAAAGAAATAACACTGTCCTACCTGAAAATTCCCACTCTCTGTTCCAATTTGTTTCTCAAGTAATTCTCCCAATGTCTGATGCTGTGTTTCTTTTGGAATTTCCACATGAACCAGTTCATTGATACTTGAGATTCTCTGAGTTGGCAAAAATACTGTCTTATCTATATCATCAAACTTTCCAAAAAAGAATTTCTTGATCGCAAATAAAATCGCGATTGCTAAAACTACTATAAGATTCTGCTGTGGGCTCGTATGTTCCACGATCATCTGCCTTGCAATGGCAAACATCATAACTTCTACTAACGTATCTGGGGTATGTTTACAAAGCATCTTTACAAACTCGATACAAATGACGAGATTAAACGCTACACCAACAAATTTATAAATATCTCTGGATGTTGGGTAATTCATCATTAATTGTACCACATCTTTTACCAGATAGATTGTTCCTCCGATGACTGCGATCATAATGATCGCTGATATAAATAATTCTACCCACTTGGATACTTTGAACACTTCGCTTTTTCAGGTATTGTCTCATTCAGGCAATTCTCCATTTTATCCTATCTTTAACTTAAACATTTGTAACTTCATTTTTCATTGTTAACCAGCTGAATCTCTCCACCCAATTGTTTAAGCTTCTGTTCAAACTGTTCGTATCCACGATAAATATATCCAATATCGCTGACGGTTGTAAATCCTTTTGCAGATAATCCTGCAATGACAAGGGCTGCTCCAGCTCTTAAGTCTGGGCGTGTACGTCAGCTCCTGTAAATCCTCACTCGCTGATGATCGCAGTTCTTCCATCGACCTGAATGGTTGCTCCCATCTTTGTCAGTTCATCCACATAGCGAAAACGATTTTCAAAAATACTCTCTGAAATCACACTTGTTCCATTGGATAATGCAAGTGTTACCGCCATCTGTGGCTGCATATCCGTTGGGAATCCAGGATATGGTAATGTCTTAATGTTTGTAGATTCCAGACGTTTTGTCGCTGATACACGTACTGCGTCATCGAATTCTACAACTTCTGCTCCAATTTCGATTAATTTTGCAGAAATTGCTTCTAAATGCTTTGGAATAACATTCTTGATCATAATGTCACCCTTTGTTGCGACTGCTGCTGTCATAAATGTTCCAGCTTCGATCTGGTCTGGAATGATGGAGTACTGACAATCTCCAAACTTCTCAACACCCTTGATACGGATGACATCAGTTCCTGCTCCACGGATCTTTGCTCCCATACTGTTTAAGAAATTCGCTACATCAACGACATGTGGCTCTTTTGCTGCATTCTCGATGATCGTATTTCCCTTAGCAAGCGATGCTGCCATCATAACATTGATCGTCGCTCCTACAGAAACAACGTCCATGTAAATATGGGCTCCCTTTAATTCCTCTGCTGTTGCACTGATCATACCATTCTCAATCTCAATCTGAGCTCCCAGCATCTTAAATCCTTTGATATGCTGGTCGATCGGACGGCTTCCGATCTCACATCCACCTGGAAGTGCAACTCTTGCTCTCTTGTATTTACCAAGTAAAGCACCGATCAAATAGTAAGAAGCTCTGATCTTACGGATGAATTCATTGTCTACATCACACTCTGGATGAATTCCTTTTCCGCTGATCGTTACTTCGTGTTTTCCTGTTCTGTCTACATCTGCTCCAATTTCCTGCATCGCCTGAAGTAAAACATTGATATCTCTTACATCTGGCATATTATCTATCATACATTTTCCGTCTGTCATTACTGCCGCAGCTAAAACAGGCAGTGCTGCATTCTTCGCACCGCCAATTACTACTTCTCCTACTAATGGGTTACCACCTTTAATGATATACTGTTCCATGATACACCTCAATTATCTCTATCTATCTATATTATTAAACCTAATTTCTATCTTTCGGTAATTATTTAAAATCATACAGATTATATTATAGCATACTATTAGAGGTTTTCCAACACTTTTTCTAAGGAGTTCCCGATGGATAATTTATCCAGTTTTACTGTGATATCTGCGTATTTTTCATAATATGGAATTCTTTCATTATACAGGTCACGTAATGTCTGACCTTTTTCTAGTACTACCCCCCTTGCTTTGAGGTTCCCAAGGCGGCGTTTTACTGTCTGGTAATCTAGTTTTAAATAAATTATAGTCCCGATTTCTTTAAAATGTCTCATTGCTTTATCACTGTAAACAGCACTTCCTCCAGGTGCGATCACGGATTTATTTACATCGATCGAAGCATTGACGTCTTCTTCCAATTGTTTGAATCCGTCATTCCCGATTCTTGCGATGATCTCTTTTAGCAAACCACCTCCTTTTTGCTGAATCACAAGATCTGTGTCCACAAAATCATAACCCAAGGCTTTGGCAAGAAGTACTCCGATCGTACTCTTTCCAGAACCTGGCATCCCGATCAATATGTAG